>Ga0272441_10001953_pt1 | contig 43061 bp, 40 predicted proteins | sample SSMProp6N_FD_193582 | JGI IMG/M metagenome (GOLD analysis project Ga0272441, IMG submission 193582) | Marine sediment archaeal communities from Little Sippewissett salt marsh, Falmouth, MA, United States - SSM-Prop-6N | ecosystem: Environmental > Aquatic > Marine > Wetlands > Sediment ...
AGCCACAAAAATGAGGCCCAGCACTCCGAAGACCCATAAATAGTTCACGATTTGTTCCATCATGTCAGTTATTTAGTAGTTTAAAACGGCTGCAAAAGTAATGAAAGGGGTTGGAATATAAAAGCACTTTTTTGGGTGGCTCACGAGGAGTAAATCCGCCCTGATTTTGCGCATAACGAAGCGGACCAACCCTAAAACTGAAAGCCGAAGGTACCGGTTACGCTAAAGGGACGGGCGTCCGGGCTTTCCAGATAATTCCCCCGGAAATTGAAATCGATCCGGAAAATTTTGAAAATATTGCCCACCCCAAAGGAGTATTCCCAGTAAATCCGGTCATCCGGGGCCTGGAGTGGAATATTGGTGGGGGAGCTAAGTACCCGGTTCTCCTCGGAGAGTTCCCCCCAGACGCCTCTTAACCCCACGATTTCGCGAAGGTTTAAGTCTCTCAGGAGCGGAATTCGGGAGAAAATCCGACCGTTAAAGTTATGCTCCAGGTGCATGGAGGTGTAGGTGTCGGTCACAAACTCGTAAAAATCGAGGTTGGGAAAAGAATTAAAAATGGTAAAGAAAGTCTGGTTTCCCGGTACCACATTGAGCAATCCCAGGGGTACGGACCCAAAAGTCTTTCCCACTTCCACGGATGTAGTAAGGCGGCCCAACCCGCCAAGCTGCCAGGGCTGGGTGTAGGAGAACTGGATTTTGCGATAGTCAAAATCGCTTTCCAAAAAGCCACGCACCCCATGGGTATAATTCAAAAGAAGCGTGCTGTAGTCATCATTTATATCCCGCCGTTCCACCCCGTATCCAATGGTTCGCTTGCCCGGTGTATAGACCAGGGTGGTGATCAGGTCGAACTGCCGGATTTGAGAAGAAATACCCCCCGGGGCGTCCGGATCCAGATAATCGAGGCTAAAAGCATCTGGCAGGGCAGATTTCAGGGTTCGGAAGGATGTTCCAAAACGCATACGAAGGTTTTTAACCGGCTCCATCTCCAGCATCAGGGTACTCAGGTTGATATTGGTCAGGCGGTCGTTTGCCCCAACGGTAAGCAGGTTCCCCGAAGCAATACTGCGCCCCAGGACGTCTGTAGTGGCCGTCAGATTTAAACCCAGTTGTTCAATATCCCTCCGATTCCCCCCGGAGAGAATCAAACGGTTCCTGCGATCCAGCAATACCTTACCCGATATTCCGTATTTAATTCGCTGGTCCATAAAACCATAGGCCCCATATGCCTGTATCCGCCAGGGATCATTTTGTCCGAAGAACGTTCGTACCCCTCCCCGGAAACGGACCCCTTCTGCATCATTATACCCCCAGGCGCTATAGATATCCCCCAGGTCGATGTTCCACTTGTCAATCTCGATATAGCCCGAGCCGAGTACACTGGCCAGATAGTAAAAGGTATTGAACTTCGGCACGGTTTTGAGCGTATCGAGCATGGCGTAGATGCCTTCCTCATCCCGGTTGAGATCTTCCAGGCGGTTGTTTTCCCAGAACGCATCGCTTCGCTCCATGACCACGGGGTTAAAAGGATCCTGTTTTTGCTGATAAAAGTCCCTGGGTTGGGCCAGGTCAAAAACATAGTTGTCATAAACCGTTGTCCGTTTGCCGTAAACCCCTCTGGATTTATCCTTTTTGTTGAGGGCAAAATCTGTCAGGAGGTAGTCACGCTTTAAGAGAAATACCGAATCGGAGAGCACATCGAATTCCTGTTCGATATACAACTCCTTTACCCAATTGACATTTGCGCTCCGGGTGACCTGCATATTGATTTCCGCAATGGCATAGGTGGTATCATTTACCCAGAAATCCCCTTTGAAAGTGAGCTCATTTTTCCGTCTGGGGTAGTAGATGATATTGTAGCACCATTTATCCTTTATGTAAGCGCTGTCTGCCAAAACATAATTATAGGTGTCAATACCCGTTTTGGAAAGTGGGCTGGTAAAGCTCTTGTCAAAGAGTTTTATGTAGTTATCGTAGACGTCATACTGGGTGTACAAATCCTGTACAAAGGCAATGATCGCCTGATTATTGCTAAAACCGGAATTTTTGTTCCCCATTACCACCCGCTTGTCCAGATTCATCTCGTTATCCCCGTAGACCGTGGTGAATTTTTCATTGATAAATACAGGCAGGTAGGTTTTTCCCGTAATCCGGGAGGTATCCAGATCTTCAAAGACAAATTCCATACCCCTGAATACCTTGCTTTGCATCAGGGCGCTGTCGATGGTATTGAGATCAAACTCGATTTTTTCGTATTCGTCGTAGCGGTACTGATCGTATAGCTGCAGTCCGTTAGAGCGCTTTTTGGCCCAAATTTTTCTCAGGATGTCAATGGCGGGGTTGTTTTTCTTGGATTGTTTTCCCACATATACCACCACCTCATCGAGTTGTTCCCCTTCCACAAGGACAATCTCCATATTCAATGTGGCCCTGGAGGAAAGCAAAATCTCGCGACTGGTGTATCCTACAAATGAAACAACCAGGGTATCGAAACGGTTTCCGCTCTCGAGGTAAAAACGACCATCATCATTGCTGATGGTCCCTTCGGTGGAATTTTTAAACAGCACATTGGCAAAGGCTACTGGGTCCCCCAATTCATCCACCACAACTCCACCCACCTTGGTTTGAGCCATTGAGATTAGGGCAATCCAAAAAAACATTACTGCAAGCCATCGCTGCATTTGAAACCATTTTAAGGCCCTGCCATCCCTATATCGGATATCCATACTAACAGGACGACCAATGTTTGGAGGTAAAATTGAGTCGAATACGATAAAAGGAAAAATCCCTGCTTTTTGGTCGGTATAGCTGGGTAAAAGTTACAAAGACACTCTTTATTTGTACAGAACTTTCCGCACAGCACGAACTACATCTTCCCGATTGGGGAGCCATTCTTCGAACAGTACAGGGGAATACGCGGCAGGGGTATCCGCGGTATTAATTTTTTCAATAGGTGCATCCAGATAATCAAAGGCCTGTGACTGGACCTGATAGGTAATCTCGGTGGCAACATTACCAAAAGGCCACGCTTCTTCCAGAATCACCAGGCGATTGGTCTTTTTTACAGAATTCAGAATCGTTTCATGATCCATGGGACGCACTGTCATCAGGTCTATAATTTCGCAGGAGATACCATCTTTTTCAAGGGTTTCAGCTGCAGCATAGGCCTCTTTGATTATTTTTCCAAAAGAGACAATGGTGACATCTGTTCCTTCCCGCTTGACTTCCGCCACCCCTATCGGCAATGTGAATTCACCTTCCGGAACTTCTCCTTTGTCTCCGTACATCTGCTCAGACTCCATAAAAATTACCGGATCGTCATCCCGGATGGCAGACTTCAAAAGTCCTTTGGCATCCCTGGGATTGGAAGGCACAACCACTTTCAGACCCGGGCAGTTCGCAAACCAGCTTTCAAATGCCTGTGAATGCGTTGCCCCAAGCTGGCCGGCAGAAGCTGTAGGACCGCGAAAGACAATAGGTATATTAAACTGACCCCCGGACATCTGCCGCATTTTTGCTGCATTGTTGATAATCTGGTCGATGCCGACAAGGGAGAAATTAAAGGTCATAAACTCGATAATCGGACGATTTCCAATCATGGCAGAACCGACACCTATTCCGGAAAAACCAAGTTCGGAGATAGGAGTATCGATGACCCTCCTGGGACCGAATTCCTCGAGCATACCCTTGGAAGCCTTATAAGCCCCATTGTATTCTGCTACTTCCTCGCCCATAAGATAAATGGATTCATCTTTGCGCATCTCCTCGGACATGGCTTCTGCAATAGCTTCTCTGAATTGTATCGTCTTCATGGCTAAAATTTATTCTAAGCACAGGCGCTCCGCACCTTAAACGCCCACAAAAATAGAAAATTATAAGGCAACTCAGGAGACAGAAGTTCATTAAATTCATTACTTTTTTTACTATGCATGCATAGTATTTTAGAAAATTATTGGCTATCTTAGCGGCCCTGTAATAAACGTTTAAATCGTGTTTTTATGAAGATTCTCGTATGCATCAGTAACGTGCCAGACACTACTTCGAAAATAAATTTCACATCCGACAACACTGCCTTTGATACCACCGGGGTGCAGTTTGTAATCAATCCGAATGATGAGTTCGGGCTGACCCGCGCCATGTGGTTTAAAGAAAAACAAGGGGCCACAGTCCACGTAGCCACTGTAGGTACTGCCTCCGTAGAACCCACTATAAGGAAGTCTCTGGCTATTGGTGCCGATGAAGGTATCCGTATCGACGCAGAACCAGTAGACGGAATTTTTGTAGCCCGCCAGCTTTCGGAAATCGTGCAGAAAGGCGGTTACGACCTGATTATTGCGGGAAGGGAATCTATCGACTACAACGGGGGAATGGTCCCGGGAATGATGTCTGCCATGCTCGATATGAACTTTGTAAATACCTGTATCTCACTTGAAGTTGAAGATAACAAGGTTACTGCAGTACGGGAAATCGACGGGGGAAAGGAGACGCTGGAAACTACATTGCCACTGATCATTGGCGGGCAAAAGGGGCTGGTTGAAGAAAGCGACCTGCGCATTCCCAATATGAGGGGGATTATGATGGCCCGACAAAAGAAACTTACCGTGGTTCCTCCCGTGGAAGCCGCAGAGGGTACTTTGGATGTGCGTTTTGAAAAACCCGCACCCAAAGGAGCTGTCAAATTGGTAGACCCTGAAAACATTGACGAACTGATCGAGCTGCTTCACAAAGAGGCAAAAGTTATTTAATCGTAAAAAAGCAAAAAAAATGCCTGTACTCGTATATACAGAATCGGAAAAAGGAAATTTTAAAAAAAGTGCCTTTGAAGTGGCGAGTTACGCCAGCGAACTGGCCAGGATCATGGGAACCGACGTGATTGCCATCTCTGTCAACACCGATAATCCGGCAGAACTCGGGGCCTTTGGAGTAACCCGTGTTCTGAATGCATCTGAGCCTCGCCTGGCAGAATTCAATGCCAGGGGAATGGCTTCCCTCCTGCGCCAGGCGGTTTCTGAAACCGGGGCAAATGTGTTGGTAACCAGCTCCAGCACGGATACCAAATACGCTATTTCTATCCTGGCAGGGATGTTGAAAGCGGGGTACGTCAATAACGTAGTCAGTCTGCCGGAAACCACTAATCCGCTGGTGGTTAAGCGTACTGCATTTAGCAATAAAGGATTTGCGTATACCGAATTAAAGGGGGCACCGGCTATCATCGGAGTCTCAAACAACGCTTTCGGAACTCTTGAAAATAGCGTTGAAGCCCAGGTAGAAGAATTTTCCGCAACTTTCTCAGATTCTGATTTTGGGGTTAAATCCACATCTGTAGACAAAGCTTCTGATAAAGTCACTATTGCGGATGCGGAAGTCGTTGTATCTGGCGGACGTGGCCTGAAAGGTCCGGAGAACTGGAATCTTATCGAAGATCTCGCTGACGTTCTGGGGGCGGCCACCGCCTGTTCCAAACCCGTTTCTGATCTGGGATGGAGACCCCATAGCGAACACGTCGGTCAAACCGGGAAACCCGTGGCCAGCAACCTCTATATCGCTATTGGTATTTCTGGTGCCATTCAGCACCTGGCCGGTGTAAACGCATCCAAAACCAAAGTAGTGATCAATACAGATCCGGAAGCCCCCTTCTTTAAGGCGGCTGACTACGGGATCGTGGGGGATGCTTTTGAGGTGGTACCTGAATTGATCGAAAAATTAAAGGAATTTAAGGCACAAAACGGCTAATTTTTGTTAATTTGTCGTTCTTTGGGGCTGTTAAATAACCGGACAACCCTGTTGTTTAACAGTCTTTTCATGCGTTAAATTTGCCTATGAGCCTTGTCAGGTTAAAAATAAAAGGGATTTCCTACAGCCAGACTCAGAATGGAGCTTATGCCCTTATTCTAAACGAAGTGGATGGAGAGCGAAAACTCCCCATTGTTATCGGTGCTTTCGAGGCTCAATCCATAGCTATTGCGCTGGAGAAAGAAATTCAACCCCCCAGACCCCTTACACACGATCTGTTCAAAAATTTTGCGGACCGATTCCAGATTGTTATCAAGCAGGTGATCATCCACAAACTCGTCGATGGTGTATTTTACTCCAGCATCATCTCTGAACGGGATAAGGTAGAAGAAATCATCGATGCGCGTACAAGTGACGCCATTGCCCTGGCCCTCCGTTTTGACGCCCCCATTTTTACCTATAAAGCTATTCTGGATAAGGCTGGTATTTTCCTTAAGTTTTCTTCAAAGGATACGGACAAAGAAGACGGTGACGACAGTATTATGGTCGATGAAATCCTGCAGGAAGGACAGGCCGTTGAAATCGATCCGGGATCCGGAGCCCCTTACAGGGAAATGAGTTTAGAAGAGCTGAATAAAGAACTCGAAAAAGCTGTAACCGGCGAAGATTATGAGAAAGCTGCCAAGCTCAGGGATGAAATATCCAAACGAAAAAGCTGAGTTGAAAAAGGGCAGACAATCCTGTTTTGCATTTCTCTTAAGCCTGATTTTCCTATTCCTTCCCCTCTACGGAATGACCCAGGATGCGGCACCAGATGTCCTGATCCCAAATCGGGGATTCAGTATCACTTCCCTCGGGAGAGGTTTACTGGGACTTTTAGCCCTGCTTGCCATTGCCTTCGCTTTTAGTGCCAGGAGAAAATCAATCAATTGGAAAACCGTCGGCGTGGGTCTGGGCATACAGCTATTGCTCGCCATTGGGGTTCTTAAGATTCCGGCTGTACAGTGGTTTTTCAATGTTTTGGGTTCCTTTTTTAACAGTATTCTCGAATTCACCCTGGCAGGAAGTACGTTTGTTTTCGGGAGTCTTATGGATTTAGACAATCCGAACATCGGTTATGTTTTTGCCTTTCAAATCCTGCCCACCATCATCTTTTTCTCGGCCCTTACGTCCGTCTTGTATTATTTGGGTATCATTCAACGCGTTGTCAGAGGGCTGGCCTGGTTGCTGTCGCGAGCCCTGGGAATTTCCGGGCCGGAAAGCCTGAGCATTGCGGGAAACATCTTTCTGGGACAAACTGAAGCCCCCCTGCTGATTAAGGCCTATCTGGAGAAAATGAATCGTTCGGAAATCCTTCTGGTCATGATTGGGGGTATGGCGACCGTGGCTGGGGGGGTCCTCGCGGCATACATCGGTTTTTTGGGGGGGAATGATCCAGAGCTCCGACTGGAATTTGCCCGCCACCTGATCGCGGCTTCTGTTATGGCTGCCCCGGGAGCTATCGTTATTTCTAAAATCCTGTATCCACAAACGGAGGCAGTGGATAATACGATCAGCGTATCCGCAGATAAAATAGGAAGTAATCTCCTCGATGCGATAGCAAACGGTACCACGGAGGGTTTAAAGCTGGCTGTCAATGTCGGGGCCATGCTCCTGGTATTCGTGGCCTTTATCGCGATGATTAACGGGATACTCGGCTGGGTAGGGGACCTGACCTCACTCAATGAGTGGATTGCCCTTAATTCCCCTTATGACTCACTTTCCCTGGAAGCTCTTTTAGGCGCTTTGTTCGCCCCCCTCATGTGGCTTATCGGGGTAGATTCGAGCGACATCATGATGATGGGGCAATTGTTGGGAATAAAGCTCGCCGCGAGTGAATTTGTAGGGTACATCCAACTGGCTGAATTAAAGGATCTCGGCAGTCCCTTACATCTCGGCTATCAGAAGTCCGTGCTTATGGCCACTTATATGCTTTGTGGTTTTGCCAATTTTGCATCTATAGGGATACAGATCGGAGGAATCGGCTCCCTTGCACCAGGTCAGCGGAAAACCCTTTCCGAATTTGGCCTGAAGGCCGTCCTGGGAGGGACCCTGGCTTCCCTGCTTTCCGCTACCCTGGCGGGCATGATTCTCGGATAGACCACATCGCCCTATATGTCGGCCCAACTCCGCCGGCCAAGGTTAATAACCTTTTAAAAAAAAGCGGGATCCGACTTCGGCAAAACAAGATCAATATTTACTTTTAGGCCCTGTCCCAATCGGGGTAAATTGTAATTACTCATGAAGCAATATCACGACCTGCTGAATCACGTACTGAGCCATGGAACCCTGAAATCCGACCGGACCGGAACCGGCACATTAAGTGTTTTCGGCTACCAGATGCGGTTCGATCTCGCAGAAGGTTTTCCTTTAGTCACCACCAAAAAAATCCATGTAAAATCCGTGATTCACGAATTGCTCTGGTTTCTGAAAGGGGATACCAACGTGCGCTACCTGCAGGAAAACGGGGTTCGGATTTGGAATGAGTGGGCCGATGAAAACGGTGATCTCGGGCCTGTCTACGGACAGCAGTGGCGTAACTGGAACGGGGATTCGATAGACCAGATCGCACAGCTATTGCACACCCTGAACACCAACCCGGACAGCCGTCGTATGTTGGTGGCTGCATGGAACCCTTCGGTTTTGCCGGATACGGGAATATCATTTTCGGAAAATGTAGCAAGGGGAAAGGCGGCCTTACCGCCTTGCCATGCGTTTTTTCAGTTTTACGTCGCAGATGGCAAACTCTCATGCCAGCTTTACCAACGCAGTGCAGACATATTTCTTGGCGTTCCATTTAATATCGCCTCCTATGCCCTCTTTACCCTGATGATTGCCCAGGTTTGTGGTTTGCAGCCCGGAGAATTCATCCACACCTTCGGAGATGCCCACATCTACAATAACCACCTGGAACAGATTCACCTCCAACTCAGCCGGGACGTAAGACCTTTACCCACCATGACCTTAAACCCCGAAGTGACGGACTTGTTTGCCTTCCGGTATGAAGATTTCACTCTGGAAAATTACGACCCGCATCCGCATATCAAAGGGGTTGTAGCGGTTTAAGACCGGGCTGACTGAAACTGAGTCTTCCTTATTTAAAGGATTTGAACTGATTGGTAATCTGGGTTTAAGTCAGGAAGTCCAAATTCCGTCGAATCTGGAGGTAGAGCGAGTTCAAATTCCCTATTCCATTCCTAAAGACTTCACACGCAACACCAATAACTAGTTCGAACTCCTCTAAAGTCTTCAAATAAAAAAACCCCACCTTTAGGCGGGGTTTTTAGTGCTTTGCAACAGATTCTGTTACAGTTCCAGGACAGCGTTTTCCGCCCCGGCGAAGTCATTCCACTGATACCGGTCAGCAGAGTCGTCATTGACGAACTCTCCATCGATCAGGTACCGGAATTCAAATGACTGCTCCTTAGGAAGGTCAAAAGTTCCCTTAAAGGTGCCATTCTTGAGTTTTTTCAGCATACTTCCCTTTGGATTCCATTCATTGAAGTCTCCAACGACAGCTACTTTTTTTGCATCTTCTGCAGGTACGGTAAATGTTACCTTACATACAGGTTTCGATTTCAGGTATTGTTTTCTTATTGCCATGATAAATATGATTTCAGTAATTTGCCGACAAAGCAACACATAAAACCCCTAAAAGACAATTGGTTAGAAAATATTTGTGGATTTCGTAAAATTAAATTTACAAACTGTTCATTTATTTAAAAACACCTATGGAAGATTATGAGGTTGATAAGGGTCAGGGTGCCGATTTCAAAATCTCGAGGAGTTTGTCCAAATCATTTTCCGTATTGTAACAGTGAAAACTGAGACGGATTCCCCCACCTCTGGCTGAACACACAATATCCTGCGCTTTCAGGTACGCATAGCGGCCGCCGGGTTCCGGAATATTGAAGATCGTGCTGTGCCTTTCCCCTTCAGCTATATAATCTGGCAGTAGCCCCCTGCTACCCAGAGCCTGTTGTACTTTCCGGCTCATTTGCCGGTTGTACTGATCCACAGCATCCATTCCCAAAGCCTCGAGCAATCCGAGCGCGTAGTGCAAACTCCCAAAATTCAAGGTATCCAGGTGCCCCGGCTCAAAACGCCTGGAGAAAGGGATGTCCCCCTTTTTGGAAAGATCCGCGTTTACCGAATTAAAGCCTGTTGACAAAACCTGAAATGTGTTTTCTGCGACCTTACTAAATAGCATAAACCCATTGCCATTGCCCCCGAGGAGCCATTTATAACCACTCGACCCCAGGACGTCGATACCTGAATCCTCAAAATCCAGTTGAAAGGCTCCTGCATACTGGGTAGCATCGGCAATAATAAGCAGATCCGGAAAACGCTCCTTAACCCTTTTGAGAAAGTCAGGAGAAATCAGGACGCCATCTATCCACTGTACCAGAGATACCGCCAGTACCCGGACAGGCGACTCAGACAACACCTCCAGTATCCGCTCCTCCAGCCCGGGCCCGGAAGGAACCTCCCGTACGGAAAACCCCCGGCTCTGAAAAGGCCAGGTCAGGGAAGGGTAGTCGCCCTCAAGGGTAATTACCTCAGCGTCCCTTCCGAAGCCTTCGAGGAGCAGGTTCATCCCGAGGGAGAAATTCGGGACCAGACTGATCCGTTTGGAAGGACAATTAAAAAACCGGCCGAGATGCTCCCGCGTATCCTCCAAAAGGGACAGGGCTCCAATCTTCATCCGGCTACCTCCCACCAGATAATCGAGGTCGTGTTCCTGTCGCCACTCGAGTAATCCGTCGTGCAGCACTCCCCAGGCTGCCGTGTTTAAATAGGTATACTGTTCCAACAAAGGAAAATGAGAGCGAAATCTTAAAAATTCATCCATAGGGCGTACTTGGGAAATCTGTTATCTTTGCTTTAAAGATAGGCATTCGGATGTTTTTTAAACAAAAAAAGAACCCCGCACTCGATCGGGAACAACACGAACTCTTAGAGCATGCTCAGAAGCGAATCCGCCAGAAAAGGGCAGTATTCCAGCACCTTGTTATTCTTGTGATCGGGAGTCTTTTTTTTGCGGTAATCAATAAAGTCCTTAAAATCGGCGACCCCCATGACTGGTACATCTGGGTCGTGATGGGATGGTCCTTTATTTGGTTCATACACCTGGCCCAGGTCTTTATCACGGACCCCTTTTTGGGAAAAGACTGGGAACGCAGCCAAAGGGAGCGTCTTCTGGAAAAGCAAAAAGAGCGAATACGCCAGATCGAGGCGGAAATCGAAAAAACGTATCCCCTGCCTGAACTGCCACCTAAAGAAGAATTGTGAAAGACCTGATCCTGATAGCAGCTGCCGGAGAATCGAATGAGCTGGGGCATAACGGGGACCTCCCCTGGCACTTGCCAGATGATTTTAAGCACTTTAAGCAAAAAACTACGGGGCATCCGATGATCATGGGTCGCAAGACCTTTGACACCTTTCCCAGACCCCTGCCCAACCGGAGGCATATCATCATAACCCGGGACCAGGGGTACAAAGTGGCATGGGATAATTGTCAGGTAGTCTATTCCCTTGAAGAGGCGCTGAAGGTGGTTTCACAGGACGATAAGGTCTTTGTTATCGGAGGAGGGGAAATCTACAGACAGGCCCTGCCTTATGCGACCGGGATTGAACTCACGCGGGTCCACGGAACTTTTAAAGCCGATACCTTCTTCCCGCAGATCGATCCCGAGGACTGGATTCAGACGGATAGCACACTTCACCCTGCAGATCAGAAGCACGCGTTTCCCTTTACCATTCAATCCTTTGAGCGAAAGGTCTAATCCACCAGCAGACGGGTATCCCTGCCGTGTCCTAACCGCTCTAACATATCGTTTGCGATCTCGGGATTTCCATTGGTAAATACCGCATGTACCACGGGGGTTTCTCCGGAATTCAACAAATGGTGCCGGGCGAGCACCGCCCGGGTCTGAAGCGCCACTGCGGGACTGCAATCCACAATTCGTACATGTCCGGGGAGGATTTCCCTCAGTTGGGGAATCAATAAGGGATAGTGGGTGCACCCCAGTACCAAATGGTCAATTCCGGCCTGAAGCATTGGAGCGAGCAAGGTTCTTAAATGGGTTGCAGTTTTCGGGTGATCCAGCTGTCCGGATTCGATGAGGCCGACCAGGCCTGTACCTTCCTGTTCCAACACCTCTATACCGGCGGAATACATTCGGGAAGTACTCGCAAAAAGCGCGCTGCTCAGGGTTCCACGGGTGGCCAACACCCCTACAGACTTACTTTCAGAGTTCAGGGCCGCAGGTTTGATCGCCGGTTCAATCCCGACAAAAGGGATGGCGTATTCACGCCTGAGCACGGCTATGGCATTGGTAGTAGCCGTATTACATGCTATCACTATAAGTTTGCACCCCTGCCCCAACAACCACTCTGTGTTTAACCTGGAACGTTCCAAAATCCCCGCTTGTGTTTTTTCTCCATAAGGCGCATGGGCGCTGTCGGCCAGGTATATGGTGTTTTCATTGGGCAACAGTTGTATCACCTCCTGGCGCACCGTGAGGCCCCCAAGACCTGAATCGAAAAAACCAATCGCCGCATTGCTCATCTGACAGGAATATCCTTTGGTTTAAAAATAAAAAAACCGCCCGTGTTCTGCGGGCGGTTTTTTAGAATTTATTGAGGGGGTTTAGAAACCCAGTTCCGTCTTAACATCCGCAAGGATATCTTTTCCTTTGGCCACGATAACCCCTGAACCCGGACTGGCATCAACGACATAGTCGTATCCCTGCGCAGCCGCAACACGCTCAATGGCTTCCTTGGCTTTTTTGGAAATAGGCTCAAAAAGTTCTGCCTGTTTTTGCTGCAACTCCTGCTGGGCAGCCTGTTGGGCTTCCCCGATGTTCCGCTCAAATCCCTGCAACTCTAAAGCGCGTTTCTGATTCTCTTCCTGAGACATTGTGCTGGCTTCATTATTGTATTGGGTGAGCTTGTTCTTTAATTCATCCAGGGAACTCTGGATATCCGCTCTGTAGGTTTCCTCCAATTTCTTGAGTTCTCCCTGGGCTGCTTTCATCTCTGGCATTGCGGACAAAAGATCCGTCACATTGATGTGGGCAATCTTGCTCTGAGCCTGTACAAAGCTTGTAGCGGCGATAAACAATACAATTGCAACAGCTACCTTTTTCATTTGTTTCATGATCTGTAATTTGATATTTGAGTTACTAAAAATATTTGATTCGTTAGTTAATGGTATCCTTCTTTACTTCGGGAGTCTTATTGCGTTCTCCCTCCTTTTCTTTCCTGCGGGCCTCCCGCTCTTCTAATAGTTTTTTTCTGCGGGCTTCATAGGCCTTTCTGCGTTCTTCCCTCAGTTTGAGCTGTTCTGCTTTTTTCTCATCAGCCGTCTTAGCCCGGGCATCCGCTGCCTGTTGAGCCCGCTGTTCCCTCTCGACCACTCCCTCCGAAGGTTCTTCCTCAACTTCCTCCCCTTCAAATTGATCGAGGCGGTCGTCCCTGGTTTTCTTCGGGGCACTAATCCTTCGGGTTCTGGAAATACCCCGAAGTACCAACTCACTGATATCGTGTCTTTTTTCGGAGTACAACATTACGACATCCGCCGATTTATCGAAAATAAAATCATACTTTTTGTTCGCTCCAATTTTCTGTACCTCACTGAATACCTGGTCCTGGATGGGCTGAATTAAACGCTGTTTCTGTAAAACCAGATCGCCTCTGGGGCCAAACCGGTTCTGTTGATACTCCAGCAATTCCTTTTCCAGGATTTCAATTTCTTCTTCCCGCTCGAGGATCAACTCGTCGGTGAGCAATACGCGTTCTGCTTCAAGATCCTGCCGCAGCTGGTCAATATTGCGCTGTCGCTCCTCCATCTGGCCCTTCCACTGCACTACCTTGTTATCGAGCTGTTGATTGGCCTCCCGGTACTCCTCCACATTTTCCAGTATGTACTCCATATCCACGTATCCGATCCGAACTCCTCTTTGGGACATCACCGTTCCCGTGTACAGCAAAACAAAAAACAATAAGATGCTCCGGTTCTTCAAGGATTCGCTTATCAATAGAAAATATCGTGCCAAAATTAGTATTTCTTTTAAAATGAACTACTTAAGCATTCAGCGCTAGAGGTGAAGACGGGGGCATGGATCAGAATTGTTGCCCAATTATAAAATGCGTTTGCCATCCGCTGGGCCCATTTCCTACAGAAGAAGGTCTGAGGTCCTCATCGAAGCCATATCCAAAGTCAATTCCCAATAGTCCGAAAGCAGGCATAAAAATACGAAGCCCAACTCCCGCTGATCTTTTTAATGCAAACGGATTAAACTCCTGAAAATTGTTGAAGGAGTTCCCCGCTTCCAAAAAGGTCAGGGCGTAAATAGAAGCCGTAGGCTTCAGGGTAAGGGGGTATCTCAATTCAAGGGAGTACTTGTTGTACACGATACCGCCTTCCTGTTGCTGGGTTATCGGATCTACAGGTGTAAGGGAATTATTCTCATATCCCCTGAGTTGTATCACTTCACGCCCGTCCAGGGTAAAGTTTCTCCCCAGACCATCCCCGCCCAGGAAAAACCGCTCAAAAGGCACCTTCCCCACATCCGGGTTATAGGATCCCAGAAAACCGAATTCGATATTCGTCCTCAGGACAAGTTTGCCCACTACCTGTGTGTACCAATCTCCTTTAAATTTGATCTTGTAGTATTCCAGCCATCTGAAACGCTCCTGATCTGTTTCCTCGAGTTCAGTCTGTTCGGCCGGTGTCAGTGGAAGACCTTGTTGTGCCCGTTCCACCTGCAGCGCCTCGAGTTCCTCACTCCGCGCCTTAAGGGTCGCATAATCCTTATTGTTGAACAAGGAGTACGGCGGGGTGAATTTAGCCGTTACCTCAAAAATGCTACCCCTTATCGGGAAAATCAGTCCGGGGCCTGCAGAACTCCTGGAAATACCGAAGGTATACGCCAGGGAATTGGAACTTCCGTTTCCAAAATTAAACAACCCGGTCCGATAATTTTTAAAATCGTACAACTGGTAACTCAGGGCATGGGATACCGTGAAGTAATCGTCAGGCCATTGGACCCGCTTTGCCAAACCTGCAGATATGCCCGAGACGGAAAACTGTTGGTCCTTATCCACCTGAACCCGTCCGTTATCGTCAAAAGATGCCAGAAACTGCTGGGTTCTCGAAAGGGAAAAGTTGAACCGAACCGGTTTACGTCCTCCGAGCCACGGCTCAGAGAAGTTCAGGGAGTATACCCGAAACGTCCTACTGGCCTGTATGCGAAGGGCAAAGGTCTGACCATCCCCCATGGGTACCGGTTTATAAGCCTTCCCATTGAAAATATTCTGAATGGAGAAGTTGTTAAAGGAGAGGCCTAAAGTACCGATGAAACCTCCACCACCATACCCCCCCTGTAATTCAATCTGACTCGCACCGGATTCCACCAGGTCAAACCTGAGGTCTACCGTCCCGTCATTTGGGTTCGGATTCTCAATCTCAGGTCGAATTTGCTCGGCGTCGAAAAAACCGAGCTGTCCGAGTTCCCGTACCGATCTGATAATATCATCTTTAGAGTATTTCTGCCCGGGACGGGTTCGAATCTCCCTATAAATAACATGGTCATTGGTTTTTTCATTTCCATTGACCACTACTTTATTGAGGAAGGTCTCTTTACCTTCTATAATCCGGATCTCAAAATCGATGGTGTCGTTTTCCGCCGAAACCTCCACAGGGTTAATCCTGGAAAAAAGGTAACCGTTATTCTGGTATAAGTTCGTGAGGTCCTCACCGTCCGGCTTGGTGTCATCCGCGATCCGTTCCCGCAGGAGCACCCCATTGTACACATTTCCCTTTTTTATACCGAGCACCTGGGCAAGCTGGCGGTCCGTGTAGACACTGTTGCCAACAAACTCAATATCCCCGAAATAGTACCGATCGCCTTCCTCAACTTTTATACGGATATCAATATTCTTTTCATTGATACGCTCAATGGTATCCATCAGGATACGTGCATCCCGATACCCGCTCTCTGCGTAGGCGTCCCGTACAGAGTTTAAATCTTCCTGATACTCTTCTTCTATGTATTTTGATTTCTTCCAAAAGCGGACAAAAAGCTTTTCTTTGGTATTCTTCATGGATCCGCGCAACTTGGAATCTGAGAGCTTTTCATTTCCCTCGAATTCAATATTGCGAACCTTTACCTTGCTGCCCTTGTTGACATTCACCACCAGATTCTGGGAATTGACCTCGGAAGTATCCTGACTCGTTGCAATCGTTACCTGAGTATTGAGGTAACCATCTTTCTGGTATTTGGTCTCTATGTAGTTCTTCGTGTTGGCAATGAGGCTTTCCGTGATTTTTTTCCCCTTTTTTAGGTCTGTATCATTGGCCAAATCTTCAATTTTTCCCTTCTTGACCCCATAAAACGTTACATTCGAGAGGGTGGGACGTTCCTGGATATGCAATTCGAGGAAAATACTATCGTTGCGGACACCTGTGTAGTAGAATTCCACATCAGTAAAGAGCTCAAGACTCCAAAGCTTATTGATGACCTGGCTGATCTGATCCCCTGGAACCGTTATGGGCTGCCCTTCACGAAGCCCGGTATAGGTCTTTACGGTTTGTTCATTGTAACTCTGAAGGCCCGTAACTTCGAGTCCTCCGAGGATATATTTCTTGCCGTTCTGATAGGAAAGGTCCTGCGCAACCCCTTGAAAGGTGGTCAGGAAAGCCATTATAAAAAGAAGACTTAGTGGTAATACCGCCCGCATACCACTAGTTAAGTTGTTCGCTCGTTTTTCCAAATCTACGTTCTCTGTTCTGGTAGTCTTTTAAAGCCTCAATCAGGTGCTGTTCGCTGAAATCAGGCCAAAACACTTCTGAAAAATACAGTTCCGCGTATGCAATCTGCCAAAGCAAAAAATTGCTAACCCGGTATTCCCCACTGGTCCGGATCAGCAAATCTACGTCTGGTAAATCGTGCGTGTAAAGATGATTATTAATAATGGTTTCATCAATATTGGCGGGTGAAATTATGTTATTTTTAACTTTGGATGCAAGTGCCTTAAAGGCGGAGGTGAGCTCTTCTCTGGATCCATAACTGAGGGCCAGGGTGAGGGTCATGGATTTATTGTCCTTCGTTTGTTCGATGACGTCTTCGAGTTCGGACAGTGCGCGTTTTGGCAGCGTGTTAATCCGACCGATGGCGTTGAGTCGGATATCGTTTTTATGGAGTGTTTTCAACTCTTTTTTGAGGGACGAAACCAACAAACGCATAAGGGTATCAACCTCTAGTTTAGGTCGCTTCCAGTTTTCTGTACTAAATGCATACAGTGTGAGGTATTTAATCCCGATTTTGGCTGCCGATTCTACGGTATTGCGGACAGCCCGCACACCACTTTCATGACCAAAAACGCGCATTTTTCCACGTTCTTTAGCCCATCGTCCATTGCCATCCATAATAATGGCGAGGTGCCCCGGGAGGGGCCCTTTCTGTATCGATTCTATAGTGTTCATCGTTCTCTGTCTACTCAAAGCAATCCTGGCAGGGCTTTCTGCCGAAAGTAAACGTCAATGTGATTCCGGAAAAAACATACCAGTCATCACTAAAGACATTTCCAAGTCGAAAGTCCTCAAATTGAGTCCCTTCCGGATTACTTGCATCCAGGTTATCCGTAAAGGTATACCTGGCCCCTATTTCACCCCCTAACACCAGGAACTGGTTCAGGCGGAGCTTCGCCCCGACGGTCATCGGAATGGCAAAAGATCCGTCCCGCTGATTTAAATCAATCAGGCTCCCGGCATCAAAATAATTGTAATCATATCTGAAATAGGTTAAACCCGTATACAGATAAGGGGTAAATGCCGGCCCCAGTTTATGGAGGTTGTACTCTACAAAATTAAATTCCAGCCCTGCGGAGAACTCCATTACGGATTGTTCCATACGCAGGTTTCGCTGCTCCCTGGAACGCATATTGGACTTCGCGTCATCTGCTGTAAAGCTGCCGTAGATCACATGACCTCTCCAGGCATACCTCTTGCTCTTATTCCATTTGAAAAGGGCTCCGAACGCCGGGCCCGAAGGAGCGATATAATTCATACTCCCGATATCCCCGATATTATTTGCCCCACCGGCAAAAAGACCTACTTCATAAGTCTGTGCCCTGGCAAGTCCTGTTATCAGCAGGAAAAGAACAGCAATACTGATCCTCATCAATTCCAAAAGTTTGCAAATATAGCAATTTCAATACCTCCCCGGCAGGAATGCAGCCACATTTCTTTACTCTTTTTTAACAGGGTTTATGTGGTTTTATTGCCCCGTTAGGCAGTCAATTACGGCGGTCTTCTCCCCACAGGAGCTTATTGCGGATGGTTTTCAGGAAGCTTTCTGAACTGAATTCCACCATCCGAATGCAGAAGTCGGCTTTTCGGACCTCGATTTCAGTGTCGTTATCCACACTGACCAGGCGGGAGTCGAAGGAAAGCAGGTGCTGAGATTCACGCCCACTGACGCGCAGTGTAATTTGCGTGTCATCTGAAATCACCAGTGGCCTTGCATTGAGATTATGAGGGGCAATAGGGGTGATCACCAAAGAGCGTGCGGTCGGCATAATGACCGGGCCACCGCAACTCAGGGAGTACCCTGTGGATCCGGTAGGCGTGGCAATAATGAGGCCATCCGCCCAGTAAGAGGTTAGGTACTCACCATTCAAGTAGGTTTCTACGGTGATCATAGAGGTAGTGTCCTTGCGGCTTACGGTGATCTCGTTCAGGGCAAAATTAAGGTCGTTGCCCCCGGGCACCTCGCCAGGCACGGTTGCGGTAACCAAATTGCGCTCCACCAAATGGTAACGACCCTCGGCAAATTCACATAACATTTCACCTACCGCCTCTTTTTTCCCAATCGAAAGAAAACCCAGGCGGCCCGTATTGATTCCCACAATGGGTATTCCGAGGTCCCGTATAAATGTTATGGCCCTTAAAATTGTCCCGTCACCCCCTATGCTAATCATAAGGTCAAAGCTCTTATCCAGGCCTGCTTCCATCGAAAAAACCGGGTATCCCTGGGCGGCCGCCCCGATTAAGCTGGCAAATTCGGCCTCCATACAGACCGCCGCCTTGTATTTGGCGAGTTCCAAAAGCAAGGTAGCTACAGGAGCAACGACTTCGGGCCCGTAGGCCTGACCATAGATGGCAACCTTCATAGGTTACACGTTTAAATATTTATCGAGATAATCGGAGCGCTGCCGGAGTTCTTCGAGGAATTTATCCTCCGTACTTCCGGAGATGATCGAGTAGTGGTACCTGCGAAAGGTCTGTAAAACTTCATTGATATTGGCATCCCCGATTTTAAGGGTGATCTGGGCAGTTTCGTTTTCAATGGTCGTTATAAAAGCCCCGAGCAGGCGGGTATTGTTCCCTTCCACGATCTGGGCAATCTCACTGAAACTATAATCTTTGAGATGTTTTTCAACCACAAGAATGGATCCGGGTTCCGTAAAAAAAGGCATGTCTGTAAAAAGCTCAACAATATCATTGAGGTCAAAATACCCGACAACCTGATTTCTGGAATCCAGCACGGGCAGGATGTTCGATTCATTGCGGGTAAAGACTTCCAGCACATCGAGCCAGGTCGCCTCGGCGGTCACTGAAAATGCATCGAGCTGATAACGGAATTCTTCAATCGGGCTGGTCTCCTGAAAACTATCGAGATCAGCCTCTCCGAGCAATCCCATAAACTGACCTTCTTCTGTAATGGCCACATGAGAATATGTGGAATGCGTAAAGAAATGAATCACTTCCTTAAGGGAGTCCGTTACTTCAAAAACGGGAATGGTGGTTATGATGTATTCCTGCAATCGCATAGTTTATTTCCTTATTGCAAATTACTACTTTTTAGCCTGCAAAAGGCATACCGAATTTGTATTTTTACGCTTCTTTAATTTGAAAATCCCAGCAAATGGTGCGTTTAAGTGTGAATGTGAACAAAATTGCCACCCTTCGCAATGCGCGAGGGGGTAACGTCCCCGATCTTATACAAGTAGTCCGGGACATCGAGTCCTTTGGGGCAGAAGGCATCACGATTCATCCCAGACCGGACGAGCGCCATATTCGCTATCAGGATGCCCGGGATCTCAAGAAAATCGTGCGCACTGAACTAAATATCGAAGGAAATCCCATACCTGAATTTCTGGACCTTGTTTTGGAAGTACTCCCGGATCAGGTCACCCTCGTGCCCGATGCCCCCGATGCCATAACCTCAAATGCAGGATGGGATACCCTTACCCACCGCGATTTTCTTAAAGATGTGATCTCGCAATGCCAAAAGGCCGGCATCCGGACCTCCATTTTTATAGATCCCGATCCCAAGATGATACGGGGAGCCGTGGAAACGGGAACCGACCGGGTGGAGCTCTATACCGAAGCCTATGCACGGGAGTATTCAGCAAATCGGGAAAAGGCCGTAAAAAAATACACAGAAGCCGCTCGTACGGCCCATGAGATAGGCCTGGGTTTGAATGCAGGACACGACCTGAGCCTTGAAAACATTGAATTTTTCAAAAATAATGTGCCCGAACTTGAGGAGGTCTCCATCGGGCATGCCCTTATTTGTGAATCCCTGTATCTGGGCCTGGAGAATGTCATCAATATGTATAAACATAAATTGCGTTAATGGATTTGCTCCATTCCAATATCCTGGGTAGGGGCACCCCCCTGATCGTACTTCACGGTTTTTTGGGGATGTCCGACAATTGGAAAACCCTTGGGAAGAAGTACGCCACCGAGGGTTTTGAAGTCCACCTGATCGATCAGCGAAACCACGGGCGCAGTTTTTGGTCGGAGGTTTTTGATTATCCGACAATGGCCCGGGACCTCGTCCATTATATGGATTCCAAAAACCTGAAAGAGGCTGTAGTCCTCGGACATTCCATGGGTGGGAAAACGGCCATGCAATTGGCTTGTACCCGACCTGAGCGCGTTTCGAAACTCCTGGTGGCCGACATTGGACCCCGGCACTACCCCCCCCACCACGACTATATCCTGGAAGCCCTGGAAGCGCTCCCCCTCGCCCAACTCAAAACCCGGACAGAGGCCGATGAGGCCCTTGCCCTGAATCTGGATAATTGGGGCATACGCCAGTTTCTGCTCAAAAACCTCTATTGGAAGTCTCCCGGGGAATTCGGGTTGCGGTTCAATCTCGACGTCCTGAAAACAAAGATGAAGGAGATAGGGGAACCCCTCCCGGAAGACATGGTCTATGAAGGACCCACATGCTTTCTCAGAGGTGGCGCCTCAGATTATATAGTGGATCAGGACCTGTCATTGATTCGGCATCATTTTCCACAGGCAAAACTCATCACCCTGGACGGAGCCGGACATTGGCTGCATGCGGAACAACCCGAAGCATTTCTGGAATCGAGCCTGGATTTTATGAAATCCTGAAAAAACACCCCCTCTTATTATGCATGCATACTTTTTTTATGGCATATATTGCGTGTGCGATAATTTTACATATTTTTGATCCTGACTTAAACTAACGGCGCAGACAATGAGCGCATCCAAACTAAATCCTATGAAAAAGTTTCTGGCCTTATTTGCCTTCTTGGGCCTTTTTATCATCTCCTGTAGCGACGATGATGACGGCACGGATCCGGGCGGCGGCATTCCGATGCCCCCCATAGAATACACCAGCGGAACAGCAGACCTTTCAAATTATGTAGCCCTTGGGAATTCGCTTACTGCCGGGTATACAGACAACGCCTTATTCATCGACTCACAAGTCGCTTCTTTTCCCAATATGATTACAGGAAGCTTCGATGAAGTGGGGGGCGGGGAATTTATTATTCCTTTTATGGCAGACAATCTCGGGGGAATGACCCTCGGAGGCACTCCCATAGCAGGAAACCGCCTTATACTGGATTTCAGTTCGGGCTCCCCTACCCCAAGACCTGTAGACGGACAGGGTACCACAGAAATCACAAATGTACTCTCCGGGCCCTTTAACAATATGGCCATTCCCGGAGCCAAGAGTTTTCACTTACGCGCCCCGGGTTATGGCAATGTAGCCGGCGTAGCTCAGGGATTGGCGAATCCGTATTTCGCGCGGATGGCCAGTAGCCCAAACGCAACGATTATAGGGGATGCCATGGCGCAGAACCCAACATTTTTCACCCTTTGGATTGGCAATAATGATGTTTTGGGTTTTGCCACATCAGGAGGTTCGGGAATAGACCAAACCGGGAATCTGGACCCCTCCACTTACGGAGGCTCTGATATTACAGATCCCAATGTATTTGCCAATGTTTTCAACACCCTCTTGCAAACCCTTACCGCCAACGGTGCCAGTGGGGTTGTCGCAAATATTCCTGATGTGACGTCTATCCCTTTTTTCACTACCGTTCCACACAACCCGATACTCCTGGACCCGGCCACTGCCGATCTGGTAAACGGCGCTTACGCCGCGTATAATGGTGGGCTTCAGCGACTGCAGGCCCTTGGGGTAATTTCAGAAGAGGAAGTAGCCCGCAGATTGATCAGCTTTACGGCCGGTCCCGGGAACGCAGTAGTAATTCTCGATGAAGACCTTACAGACCTCACCGCCTTTAACCCTGCCCTGATTAATATGCGTCAGGCCACCGAAGATGATCTGCTCACCTTTACGTCTCAGACGATTATAGGAACACCTGCCGATCCGAACGATCCTACCAGCATCAATGGAGTGGCCGTTCCCCTGGCTGACCAATGGGTCCTTACTCCGGAGGAACAGGAGCTTATAGCCAATGCGACGGCCAATTTTAACCAGACCATAGAGGCCCTGGCCCAGCAATACAACCTTGGGTTTGTCGATGCCAATGCCACCCTCAAGGTTCTTGCAGACACGGGTATTCCACTGAGTGATGGAAGTTTGTTGACCAGTACATATGCCACTGGTGGTGCATTTTCATTAGACGGAGTTCACCCCTCACCCAGAGGTTCTGCGATAATAGCCAATTTGTTCCTCGAGGCCATGGAGGCTCGTTTTGGCTCCGTTCTCCCTCCTATTGACCCCCTTGAGTATACGGGATTATACATCAACTAATCCAAAAATTTAGTTATCTTCATGGGCACCTCTTTTAAGGGGTGCTTTTTTTATTTTAAACCTTACATTATGAAATTCATCCTTCGACTCCTGCTCAGTGCCCTGGCCGTAATCCTGCTCGCAAACATCCTTCCAGGAGTGCAGGTAAGCGCTTTTGGCAGTGCCGTTTTAGTAGCCCTGGTCCTGAGTTTGCTTAACCTCATTGTAAAACCTATACTGGTTATCCTGACACTCCCGGTGACCATCCTCACCCTGGGCTTGTTTCTGTTGGTTATCAATGCGCTGATCATCCTTCTTGCCAGTTCCCTGGTATCTGGTTTCAGCGTAGACGGTTTCTGGCAGGCCTTGCTCTTTTCATTACTGCTGTCCGTCCTGGAGTCGGTTTTGTTTGCCTTCCTGAAGGAAGACTCTAAATAGGAAGTTAAAGATTGACATACAGCCGGTTGAAAACTTGTCCTCTTGGCTAAAATGCCCTACTTTTGCACGGTTTCTTTAATAGCTGATTCATGAATATTACCAAAGAGCAGATAGACCCCCTGAATGCCGTTCTCAAAGTGGAACTCTCACGGGAAGACTATCAGGAAAAAGTAGACAACATCCTCAGGGATTACCGCAAAAACGCCAATATTCCGGGCTTCCGAAAAGGACAGGTTCCTATGGGCCTGATCAAGAAGCAATACGGCAAAGCGGTCCTGGTAGATGAGGTAAACAAATTATTGCAGGACAATTTGAACAATTACCTGACAGAGGAAAAACTGGACGTACTCGGGAATCCGCTTCCCAAGCAACAAGATAACTTCAACTGGGAGGCCGATGACCTCGCCTTTGAATTTGAGTTGGGGCTGGCGCCTGACTTTGAGGTGTCCTTAAGCCCTAAAAAAGGTATCCCGCACTACAAAATAGTCGCAGACAAAAAAATGATAGACGATCAGGTGGATCGCATTCGGAAGCAATACGGAAAATTGGTATCGCAGGATGTGATCGGGCCTGATAACGAAGTCAGTGGAAACTTCTTTAACGAGGAAGCAGAAATCGATCATAAAACGACCCTCGAACTCGGCAAAATCAAAAGCAAGAAGGCACTCTCTGCCCTCAAGGGAAAAAAGGCAGGGGAAACCGTTGTCTTAAAGACCAAGGGGCTTTTTAAAGAAGATTTCCTATTGCCTGGCAGCCTTGGAATTCCAAGAGAAAAAGCTGAGGACCTGGATATCGAGGTAGATTTCTCTATCGCTGAAATCAACAAAAGAGAACCCGCCGAACTCACCCAGGATCTGTTCGACAAACTTTTCGGGCCCGATACCGTGCATTCCGAAAAAGAGATGCGAACCAAAATCAAAGAGGACTCTGAGGCACAGTTTCAACAACAATCCGACCAGAAGTTGCTGAACGATGTTACGGAAAAACTGATCGAAACTACAAAATTCGATTTGCCGACCGAATTTCTGCAGAAATGGATGCAGAATACAGGGGAAAAAGTACTCTCAGAAGAAGAGGCCCGGGATGAGTTCGAGAAGTCTGAAAAAGGGCTGAGATATCAGCTGATTGAGGGGAAACTCATCAAAGAACACGGTTTGGAGTTAAAGTTTGAAGAGCTCAGAGATTTCGCCAAGGGTTTTATAAGGTCCCAAATGGCGCAGTACGGACAGTCAGAACCCAAGGAAGAGGACCTGGATGCTATTGCCGCCAGGATACTGAGCAACCAGGATGAAGTCAAACGACTCTCCGAACAGTTGATGAGTCAGAAGTTGCTGGATCTGTACAAAGAAAAAGCCAACCTGAAAACTAAAGAAGTAACCTATGACGATTTTGTCAAGGAGGTGTACGGATAAGTAGAGAGCGACAACACCTGAAAGCAGCCTCCTGCCTTTAGTGTTGACAAATTGAGTATCTTTACGGTGCCGGATCGCTTTGTTTCGGCACCTTTTTTTTAAAACAAAACCGCTAGTAAGACTACATGGACTACGCTAAAGAATTTAAAAATTTTGCCGTTAAGGACCAGGGAATCAATAGCTTGTATCTGGAACCCCTGCTTCAGAGCATGTACCCGGTGGGCATGACCCCAAACATTATTGAAGAGCGACAGCTCAACGCCATTGCCATGGATGTGTTTTCACGGCTTATGATGGACCGTATTATCTTTTTGGGTACTCCTGTAACCGATCAGGTGGCCAATATCATCCAGGCCCAACTCCTGTTTCTGGCCAGTGCGGATTCCGCCAAAGACATTCAGATTTATATCAATTCCCCCGGAGGCAGTGTATACGCCGGCCTGGGAATTTACGATACCATGCAATTCATAAAACCTGATGTGGCAACCATATGTACAGGTATCGCCGCTTCTATGGCTGCTGTACTGCTCTGCGCGGGTCACAAGGGAAAACGCAGTGGGCTCCGCCATTCGCGGGTCATGATCCACCAGCCCATGTCCGGAGCTCAGGGACAGGCCAGCGATATCGAAATTGCAGCCAAAGAGGTGATCAAGTTAAGGGACGAACTCTACGAAATCATAGGCACACACACCGGCCAGAGTTTTGATAAAATATACGAAGACAGCGATCGGGACTTCTGGATGAAAGCCAAGGAAGCCCTGGATTACGGAATGATCGACGAAATACTGGAACGCGAATCCGATTGAGTCCGGACTCCCTGATTTCCCTCAGGGAAGGCAATTTTTGTGCGTTCAGACGTTTAATATGATAAGGTCTTAAAGGGATGGCTAAAGAAAACCTGGAATGTTCGTTTTGCGGAAGAAAAAAACCGGAAACCAATCTGCTGATCGCGGGCCTGGATGCCCATATCTGTGACCGGTGTATTGAACAGGCACACGGAATTGTAGCCGAAGAATCCCGTCAGGCCAAAAACGAAGACCTTTTCTCCGAACTCGTCCTTAAGAAGCCCATGGAAATCAAAGATTTCCTGGATACCTACATCATCGGACAGGAACGGACCAAAAAAGTAATGTCCGTAGCGGTCTACAACCACTACAAGCGATTGCTCCAACCCGCCTCCAAAGAGGACGATATTGAAATTCAGAAAAGTAATATTGTAATGGTTGGGCAAACGGGAACCGGAAAAACCCTGATGGCTAAAACTATTGCACGAATGTTGAATGTTCCCCTCGCCATTGTAGATGCCACAGTGCTTACCGAAGCAGGATATGTAGGAGAGGATGTCGAGAGCATCCTTACCCGACTGCTCCAGGCTTCTGATTACAATCTGGAAAAGGCAGAAAGGGGAATCGTATTTATCGACGAGATAGATAAAATTGCCCGGAAGAGCGATAACCCATCCATTACCCGGGATGTTTCCGGAGAGGGCGTACAACAGGGTCTGTTGAAGTTGTTGGAAGGTACCGTAGTCAACGTTCCACCCAAGGGGGGACGAAAGCATCCCGACCAAAAATTCATCGAGGTGAATACCGAGAATATACTCTTTATTGCCGGAGGTGCTTTTGACGGGATTGAACGGATAATAACCAAACGGCTCAATATGCAGGCCATTGGGTATAGCGCCTCAAAGAAAGAGTCTACCCTGGATAAAGAAAATGTGCTGAAATATATTATCCCCAGGGATTTAAAGGAATTCGGGCTCATCCCGGAGATTATTGGAAGGCTTCCCGTACTTACGCATATGGATCCCCTGGATCGAAAAACGCTCCGGGCCATCCTCACCGAACCCAAAAATGCGATCATAAAGCAGTACGAAAAACTCTTCGCTATGGATGGTATTTCTTTTACCATCACAGATCAGGCGCTGGACTACATTGTAGATAAGGCTATCGAATACAAACTCGGTGCAAGGGGATTGCGCTCATTATGTGAAGCGGTCTTTACCGATGCCATGTTTGAACTCCCGAGTACTGAAGTGACCGACTTCAAAGTTTCAAAGCCTTATGCCGAAGAGAAGTTGTCCTTTGAAACAATGAATAAACTGAAAGCGGTTTCTTAAAGGTCCTGGTACTGTTTTCTAAGGGATTCTTCCAGAAGTTCCTGACACACCTTTTGAATTACTTTTTCATCTGAATACATTTCATGTCCAAATCGCGGAACCACCTCCATAGTTGTTCCGGTGTGGGTCGCCCATTTCCTAGATGGCTTGTTTTCCATATATTCTCCATAGAGAACCTTCGAAGGACAATCCGGACCGTCTGTTTCGCTATGAAGGCTCATCGGAGAAATAGCATAAAGGGATTTCGCAGGGAGACCCTCTTTGATTGCGTTCCAGACCACCGTACCCCCGGCGCAAAAAGTGAGGTAATGGGCCGGTTGTTCTTCTTTAGACAACAAGCTCTTAACTGCGCGTTTTAAACCCCCATCAGTAAAGGCAGCGGTTAAGGTCTGCGCTGTAGGGTGGGAAAGGTCCAAATCTGCCAGTTGTGAGGTATCGTAATAAGTAATATCGAAATACTGCTGGAGATATCCCAGATAAGAAGTAATCCAAAGTCCCTTTCTGGGACCCCATAAATCAGACAAAATTACAAGTCTTTCAGCCATAGGTCAAAAACATTTACGGGGGGAAGTAGGTTAATAAGCCCTCACAAGTTGCTTTGATTTGGAAGAAAGATGACCGCAATTTGGTTAAGGTGGGTGAAAAAATCGATATAGGGAAGAATCGGCCCCGTATTCTGACCCTTGAAGCAATTATGGGATCGCCCGGAACTCGTTAAAACCCGGCCCCTGCTCGATGAACTACCCGGTCACCTCAGAGGTTCTCCGGGCGTTGGAAACCAATAGCTCCTCTAACAAGACCCTCTGGTTGGATAGTCTGGGGACTTTGTGCTGCCCCCCAAGTTTTCCCCTGGATTTTAACCAATCGTAAAAGAGGTTTGGATGTGCCCGGTGAATTTTCGGAGCATTCAGGGTCATGTCTTTGTAGCGCTTTGCCTCGTAATCCGAATTCAGGGACTTCAGAGCCTCATCCAGGCAAGCTCCAAAATACTCAAGGTCCTCAGGCGATTTCCGGAATTCAATCAGCCATTCGTGGGCACCTTGTTTCTTGCCATCCATAAAAACAGGGGCCACAGTATACTCCGCAATGGACGCCCCGGTCTGCTCACATGCGCGTTGCAAGGCCACCTCCGTATTTTCAATGACAAGTTCCTCCCCGAATACATTAATATGATGCTTGGTTCTGCCGGTAACCCGAATCCGGTAGGGATCCGTGCTGGTAAAACGAACTGTATCCCCGATCTGATATCGCCAAAGTCCCGCGTTGGTCGTAATTACAATAGCGTAATTGACCCCGGTTTCAATTTCCCAAAGCGGTAAGACCTTCTGTTGCGGGGTCCCATAACTGCCCATAGGGATAAACTCATAAAATATCCCGTAGTCGAGCATCAACAACAGATCCTGACTGTTGTTCTGGTCCTGAATCGCAAAAAACCCTTCGGAAGCATTGTAAATTTCGTAGTACTTAAAAGTCCCTCCCGGAAGCAGGCGATTGTACTGCTCCCGATATGGATTAAAATTTACGCCTCCGTGAAAATATACTTCCAGATGCCGCCAAACCTCCAGTAGATGTTCCTTGCCCGTTTTCTCCAATACCCGGTTCAGGAGTACGAGCATCCAGGACGGGACCCCTGCCAGGCTGGTGACATTCTCGCGGATACTCTCCTCTATAATAGCCTCCATTTTCTCCTCCCATTCACTCATGAGGGAAACCCGGTTGCTGGGTGTACTGCTCAACTCGGCCCAGAATGGCATATTGTCGATAAGGATGGCGGAAAGGTCTCCAAAGAAAGTACCGTTATCCTCATAGAGCTCCTTGCTACCTCCCAGTCGGAGACTTTTCCCCTTGAAAAGTTGAGAATCCGGATTGTTGTTTAAATAGAGGCATAACAGATCCTTCCCAGACTTATAATGGCAATCTTCCAATGCTTCTGTACTTACAGGGATGAACTTACTTTTTGCATTGGTGGTCCCACTGCTTTTGGCAAACCATCGGATCTCAGTGGGCCAGAATAAATTCTGCTCGCCTTTTCGGGAGCGTTCGATCAGGGGTTCAAATTCCTCATAGGTGACCAGGGGAACGCGGGAGGCAAAAGTTTCATAGGAGGTAATGTCCTCAAATCCGTATTTCTGCCCCAATACGGTTTCATCCGCAAACTCCAGGAGTTGCTCCAGAACTTCCTGCTGTACCTCCTGAGGATATTTTAAGAACAGCTCTATCTGGTGGTACCGCTTTTTGAGCAGCCAGGAAGCGATGGAGTTAAAAAGTGGGATGGGCATTTTTGGTATCTTTACAATCTACCTTAGAAGGTGGTTAAAGATACCATTAAATCCTTTTTCCAAAAATACATTAGCATGCAATACGAAGGGGTTCTGCGAAAAATGCAAACAGAATTTGAGAATCCAATAGCCTATTACCTGGTCTTTCCCGACGATTTTATTCACATGAATCTCCTGCTGGGCCGCTCCCTTTCCATTCGGTTTTTAAAATACGAATGCCTGGGGTGTGGAGCTGATCTCCCTATTTTTCGTCAGGGGTATTGTAAGAATTGTTTTTTCGAACAACCTCAGGCCGGGGACTGGATTATGCACCCGGAGCGCAGCAAGGCCCATCTTGGGGAAGAGGATCGGGATCTGGACTATGAAAAGAAGGTGCAGTTACAGCCACATATTGTCTATCTGGCAAATTCCAGCAATGTAAAAGTAGGGGTGACACGCAAGTCGCAAGTCCCGACGCGCTGGATTGATCAGGGGGCTCACGAGGCCATAGAAATCGTCGAAACACCAAACCGCTATCTGGCAGGGATTACAGAAGTGGCCCTGAAAGAACACGTAGCAGACAAGACCCATTGGCGTAATATGCTCACCAACCAGCTTAAAGACGAGGACCTCTTTGCATGGAGGGAGCGACTCCGCCCGTTTATTCCTGAGGAAGCCGCGGACTATTTTATCGCAGATACACAGGAGACCGAAATACACTTTCCGGTACTTGCCTACCCTACTAAAGTAAAGAGTCTCAACCTGGGCAAAACCCCCGAATTCAAAGGAATCCTAAATGGGATCAAAGGTCAGTATCTGATTTTTGAAGACGATACCGTATTTAATGTCCGCGGGAATGAAGGGTACTACGTGGCCCTGGAGTTGGGGTGAGGAATTCAAGTTGGCAGTGGGCAGCGGCAGTGGGCAGGAAGGGTTCAAGGTTCAAAGTTCAAGGTTGAAAAGGGAGATTGGCGGTAGCACTGGGCAGGAAGGGTTCAAGGTTCAATGCTCTGCGAACTGGGACTGACTACTGCGAATTATGCTCTGCGAACTGGGACTGCCAACTCAAAGAAAACCTGCTCGGAATACCAGAACCCGAAAACTAAACCCCTAGAACTCCAGATCGATTTCATCATTGCGCTCCAGGTGAAACCTGCGACGCATCAGATACACAAAGAAATACAGAAACGGGGTGTCCAGAAATGCGATCATAATTTTAAAGATGACCCCGCTGATTACCAAACCGTAAAACATAGACCAGGGCAGGACTCCAAATATACAAAGCAGGCCCACTACGGTCGTGGTATCTATAATCTGGGAGGAAAATGTAGAAAAGTTATTTCGAAGCCACAGGTATTTTCCGCGGGTCAACCTTTTCCAGAAGTGATAAATGGCTATATCCACGTACTGTGCGCTAAGGTAAGCGATCATCGAGGCGAGGACGGCTATGGGGGACAGGGCGAATACCCTGCTGAATAGCCCATCATCCACAGGAGATGCCTCAATGGCAGGAACCTGATTGGCCAGGAGTACTATGCCCATGGAGAAAAAAGAAGCAAAGATCCCGGCGGTAACCACCTGATTCGCCTTTTTACGCCCATAAATCTCAGAGATTAAATCCGTGATTAAAAAAGTTATGGGATAGGGCAGGATACCGACAGAAATCTCGAATAATGGAGCTCCGAATAAAGTGACATCTCCAAAAGGTTTCCAGTAAAAGAACTTTTGAAAAATCAGGTTGGAAACAACCAAAGAAGTAATAAACAGGGCTCCCAGATATAAATAAATCCGATAGGCCGCTCGCTGGTCAGCAGGACTCATCGGCTATTTGATCTTTAGGGTAAAAGGCAATCTGGCCTGAATGCCTTCCTGTTCAAACATATGCTTCAACTCTATTAGGGTCTGGCCCCACTCAGGGCCCAATTCATCGGAAATCCACTCTTCTGCGCTCATTTGTCCACCCCCCAAATCTTCCATAAGCCGTTCAATACCTGTTTTGAACCGGGGTAAAATCTTTAGTCTAAAATCTGTGATTGCAGCCATGTCTGCAGCCATTTTTAAAGCTTCCGGCATCCCACCCAGCCCATCAATCAGGCCGTTTTCCAGGGCCTGTTGCCCGCTCCAAACCCGGCCCTGAGCCAGGCTATCTGCCCGGGCTTTGCTTATCTTACGGCCCGTTGCAACCCGATCTAAAAAAGTTTGGTAGGTCTGATCAATCTCCTCCCGAAACACTTCCCTGAAATCATCGCGCATGGGTTCAAAAAAGGAGTAATCCATAGAAAAATGATGTGTCCCAACCTGTTCAGCGTTAATCCCCAGCTTCTGTGATATCCCGTTCAGATTGGGTACGGTCGCAAACACCCCGATGGAACCCGTTATCGTATTGGGTTCTGCCAGGATTTTATCCCCACCCACGGCCATATAATATCCACCTGAAGCAGCTACATCACTGAGCGAAATCACCACGGGCTTTTCCTCACGGGTCAGCTGCAACTCCCTCCAGATGATCTCAGAGGTCAGCGCACTACCGCCCGGGGAATTGATCCGAACTACTACCGCTTTGACGTCCTTATCTTCACGGGCCGTCCGTAAGGCCTTTGTCATTTTACCCTGCCCGATAATATCCGGACTGCCTTCCCCATAGCCAATTTCCCCCTGGGCATAGACCACAGCGATCTCATCATTTCCCCTGTACACCGATTTTTTACGCGAATACCGCATATAGCGCTGCAAGTTGATCATCTCCGGATGCTTTCCACTACCCCCACTCTCCCGAAGGAGTTTATCCTCATACTGATCGGCATACACAATGCCATCAACCAGTCCGAGGGCAAGGGCTTTCTCCGGGGTCCTGGCCTCTAAAGAATCTGCGATACGGTCCAGCGTCTCTGCCGGGATACTTCGGCTCTCCCCTATCCCATCGCGCATGCTCTCCCATAGGGAAAGCATCAGGCTGCCGAGTTGTTCGCGGTTATCCGGGCTCATAGTATCCGAAAGGAAGGGTTCAACGGCACTTTTGTATTTACCATGCCGGACAACCTCCATTTTAAGTCCGGATTTTTCCTGAAACTCCTTAAAATAAAGTACTTCTGCCGCTAGACCTTTAAAGTCCAGATTTCCCGTAGGATTGATAAAAACACTATCGGCAATACTGGAGAGGTAATAGTCTTTCTGAACGTAGAAATCTCCATAGGCATAGACGAATTTCCCGGATTCCCTGAAGGCTGAAAGAGCGTCACGGATGGCCTTCGTCTGAGCCATACCGGCCATCAGAAAAGGGGTGCTTATGCTAATGCCCTGAATGCGATCGTCTCCCCTGGCCACTTCAATAGCCTGTAAGATCTGATCCAATCCCATTTTGGGTTCAAAGAACAGTGCCGTAAACGGGTCGTCAGGATCCCCAGCCGAGTATTCAGATACGGGAAAGGGAAACTCGAGTTTGAGCACCGAATTCTTTTTAACGCGCACCTCATCACCGGCACCGGCCAGGGCTGCGAAAATTAAAAACATGAAAAACAGGATTCCGAGAGCGACAAGAGTGCCCAATATGGAAGCCAGCAAATTCCTCAAAAAGGCCATAGCATTTTCTTTTTCTATCCTGTAAAGATACGGATTCATTCCTACTATCTCAGCAATTCCGGTAGGTGGAAAGCGCGAAATTCAAAGGGTTAAACCATCCGTTTTCCGTACATTGGCAGGGATGAAAAAAGCGCCGGTTCTCGCCTACATCTCTTTGGGAAGCAATCTCGGAAACCGGGCCTACTATCTTCAGAAAGCCATTTTTTCCCTCGGGAACCTGGCCGGGGAGATCGAGGCCATCAGTCCGGTGTATCAAACTGCCGCCTGGGGATTTGAGGGAGGGGACTTCCTGAATGCCTGTGTAGCCTTACGAACTGAACTTCCCCCTGAGCGTCTATTGCAGTGCCTCCTGCAAATCGAGAAACTAGCCGGGCGTGAACGGGTTGCATCTGGTGGGTATCGTTCCCGGACCCTGGATCTCGACCTCCTTTACTATGGAGACGAAATCATTCGGACAGACACCCTTTCCGTGCCGCACCCCAGTCTTGAAAAAAGAAGGTTTGTCCTCAGGCCCCTGGCCGATATCGCACCCCAGTTTTACCATCCTGTCCTCGGGAAAGACCATCGCAATCTCCTCCAGGAATGTGGGGACAAAAACGGGTTGGAACGGACCTCAATCGTCCTTTATAAAAACCGTCAACTGTTTTTTAATGTTCTCGGCTTCGTCGTCATCGAAGGGAACATCGGTGCCGGGAAGACAAGTCTTGCCCGGAAGATTTCCGAAGACCTGAATGCCAAACTTATACTGGAGCGTTTTGAAGACAACCCGTTTTTGCCAAAATTCTACCAGGACCAGGCCCGCTATGCCTTCCCGCTGGAACTTTCGTTTCTGGCGGACCGGTACCAGCAGTTTATAGAAGAGACGCGACAACTCGATCTTTTTAAAAATTTTGTGGTAAGCGATTACGACATCTATAAGAGTCTGATTTTTGCCAAAATCACCCTTGGGGAAGAAGAGTTTAAACTCTACCGAAAATTCTTCTCAGTCATGTACCGGGAGGTCCGCAAACCCAAACTATACATATACCTCTATCAGAACACCGGCAGGTTGCTGGAACAAATCGCGCGCAGGGGTAGGGATTATGAAGAAGGTATACCTGCGGAATACCTCGAAAAAATCCAGAGCGGGTATTTTGACTTTATGAAGCATACCCCCGGGCTCAATTCCCTTATTGTAGATGCCGGAGACCTGGACTTTGTTTCCCGCCCGGAAGACTACCAGACGATCCTGGATCAGATGATCGCCCATGTCCTGCTTAAGCAGGGCTAGAGGACGATCTCGTTGCGCTTATATCCATACCCACTCGGTGGATGGTGTTTGGACTGAGATTCCCTCAACGCAGGTATTCAATCCTGTCATCGTTTTCTCAGCCTATTCCCCGGATATTGTTTTACCCGCGGTCTTTACCCAAAAATCCCAGAGAATCACCCCAGCGGCAACGGAAATATTCAGGGAGTGCTTCGTTCCCAATTGGGGTATTTCAACTACGCCCTGGCATTTGTCGATAACCTCCTGAGCGACACCCTTTACCTCATGCCCCAGGACAAAAGCATAGGGCTTACCGGCGTCGGGCTGAAATCCCTCCAGGGAAACCGAGCCCTCTGTCTGTTCCACGGCCCATACCTGATGGGTCTTCCGAAGGGTGTCTATCAGGGATATGGTTTCACCGGCATAGGCCCAGGCGACACTTTCAGTGGCTCCCAGTGCTGTTTTTCGAATATCCTTGTGAGGGGGGGTGGCCGTAATCCCACAGAGGTAAATCTTCTCCACGCGAAAGGCATCAGCCGACCGGAATACCGACCCGACGTTGTGCAGGCTTCGGACATTGTCGAGAACAAGGACTACCGGGGTCTTAGGGGCATCCTTGAATTCAGTGACCTGTAAGCGGCCCAATTCTTCATTTTTGAGTTTACGCATTGGGTTTTATTGGCCTCCAAAAGTACAAAGAAGCTCAGAAAGTGACGGGGCCTGAAGTTTTCCATAGATATCAACAGGTGTTGGGGATGGCCCCTGAAACCGCTATTTTCGTTTGTTCCCAAAAACACTTCTATCTGTGGCTGCCAAAGGTAAAAAGACGACTCCCCTGATGAAACAGTACAACGGCATCAAGGTTAAATACCCGGATGCCCTGTTGCTTTTCCGGGTAGGGGATTTTTATGAAACCTTTGGGGCAGATGCCGAAAAAGCGGCCCGTATTCTGGACATCGTGCTTACCCAAAGGAATAACGGGGGGGATCAGACAGCTTTGGCGGGTTTTCCGCACCATGCACTCAACACCTATCTTCCCAAATTGGTCAGAGCAGGCCAAAGGGTTGCCATTTGCGACCAACTCGAAGACCCCAAACAAACGAAAACCATCGTCAAAAGAGGAGTGACCGAACTGGTAACGCCCGGTGTTTCCCTCAGCGATGAGCTTCTGCAAGCCAAGGCAAATAACTTTCTCTCAGCCGTGCATTTTGGCCCGGGGCGCCTCGGGATTTCTTTTCTGGATATTTCAACCGGCGAATTTTTTCTGGCCGAAGGTGACCAGACCGACATCGATAAATGGTTGCAAAACTTCGCCCCTTCCGAGATCCTGGTGTCCAAAAAACACCGAACCGATTTTAAAGAGGCTTTTGGCACTGCCCACCATTGCTTTTTCGCCGAAGACTGGATTTTTCAGGAAGACTACAGCAGGGAAACGCTGATGGGGCATTTTAAAACTTCAGGCCTGAAAGGATACGGGGTGGAAGACCTGCCTATGGGAATCACGGCTGCCGGAGCCGTAATCCATTACCTGAAGGAAACACAACACCGGCAGCTCGGACATATCACGGCCCTGAGCCGTTTGTCTTCCTCAGATTACGTCTGGATGGATCGCTTTACCCTACAGAACCTGGAGCTTTTTCAGGCCCGGGATCCCCGGGGGGTATCCCTTCTCGAGGTTCTGGATAAAACCCGTTCTCCTATGGGGGGAAGGCTCTTGAGACGATGGCTGGCCATGCCGCTCAAACAGCTGGATGCGATTCGGGATCGGCACAAGGTGGTGGGCTATTTCGCCCAGCGGGATCCGTTATTGGAAACGATTCGGGAACACCTGGGGCGTACCGGCGACCTGGAACGGCTGATTGCCAAAGGGGCAGCAGGTAAAATTACACCCAGGGAAACCGTGCATCTGAAAAATGCCCTGGAAACGCTGATCCCGCTTAAGAGCAGGATCACGGAGGTGGAGGAACCTGCCCTGGCCGAAATTGGGCGGGCTATGGATCCCTGTGAAGCCCTCCGGGAACGTATTAAGGAGGTCCTTCTTGAGGAAGCACCAGCCGGCATTGGGAAAGGGGATACGATCGCCCCGGGGTTTTCGGAGGAACTGGATGAACTTCGGGACCTGGCGCGGTCCGGAAAGGCCTATCTGAATCAAATGCTGGAAAGGGAAACGGCACGCACGGGTATTACTTCCCTTAAGATCGCATCCAACAATGTCTTCGGGTACTACATTGAGGTCCGAAACACCCATAAAGATAAGGTCCCCGAAGAGTGGATAAGAAAGCAGACCCTGGTTAATGCAGAACGCTATATTACCGAAGAGCTCAAGGAGTACGAGGCCAAAATCCTGGGGGCGGAAGAGCGTATACTCGAGTTGGAAGTCCAGCTCTTTAATCAACTGGTGGTATGGATGCAGGAATATATCCGCCCGGTTCAGGAAAACGCCCGCCTGGTAGCTAAACTCGATTGTCTCTGCAGTTTTGCACAACTGGCCCGGGAATACAATTATGTCTCCCCCCAGATGACAGATGCCACGGACCTGAGTATAAAAGGGGGGCGCCACCCGGTGATCGAGCGGCAGTTGCCTCCCGGGGAAGCCTATATCCCCAATGATCTGGTTTTAAACCGGGAAGATCAGCAACTCATTGTGATTACAGGGCCGAATATGAGCGGGAAATCGGCTATTTTACGCCAAACGGCCCTGATTGTGCTCCTGGCTCAGATCGGGAGTTATGTCCCGGCAGAAAGCGCACATCTGGGCATAGTCGATAAGGTTTTTACGCGGGTGGGCGCCAGCGATAATATTTCTCTGGGGGAGTCCACCTTCATGGTAGAAATGAATGAAGCAGCCTCCATCCTCAATAATCTTTCGGATCGCAGCCTGATCCTCCTTGATGAAATCGGACGGGGCACGAGCACCTATGATGGGATTTCCATCGCCTGGGCCATAGCGGAATACCTCCATGAACATCCGGCCCGGCCCAAGACCCTCTTTGCCACCCATTACCACGAACTCAATGAGATGGCCACCTTGTTCCCCCGGATTAAGAACTTCAATGTAGCCGTCAAAGAAGGTGCCGACAAAGTCCTTTTCTTGCGGAAACTGGAACCCGGGGGGAGTCATCACAGCTTTGGGATTCACGTGGCACGGATGGCGGGAATGCCAAAGACGGTCATCCAAAAGGCTGAGAAACTGCTGAAGCAACTTGAAAAATCACATTCCGGGGATGCCCTGGAAGAGCGGCTCAAACCCAGGGAAGACGAATTGCAACTCAGTTTTTTTCAACTCGATGACCCGCTGCTGGAACAAATCCGCGATGAGATCGTAAACCTGGACATCGACCGCCTCACCCCTGTGGAAGCCCTGATGAAACTCAATGAGATCAAACGGTTGCTGAAAGCGAAAAAATCCCTGGGTTCATAGTTTTCCACAAGTCCTTGCTACCTCTTTCCAATTCAGACTGCACAAGGGGTTTTATTCCAGGGCGCATCCGCATGGAGCATTCTATAATTCCGTAACTTATCCCAAAAATTAACCCAACCCTATGTTCGCCCTGAGTATACGTACCCTAAAATCTGTTGCAGTATTACCAATTCTCCTTTTTACCCTGACCCCGGGTTTTGCCCAACGAAATTTTGACGATGTTGAAATTCGGACGGAGCAAGTGGCAGATAATATCTACGTCCTCTTTGGCGCGGGCGGAAATATAGGCCTGGCTGTAGGTGAAGACGCAGCTTACCTTATTGATGACCAGTATGCCCCCCTGTCTGAAAAAATAATGACTGCCATAAACAAAGTAACAGATAAGCCCCTGAAGTTCCTGGTCAACACCCACTGGCACGGGGACCATACGGGCGGGAATGCCAACTTTGCCAAAGCCGGCACCACGCTTATTGCGCATGAAAATGTCCGCAAACGCCTCGGAAGTCCTTCAGAGCGAAATGGACAGGTCCGGGAGGCATCCCCGGAAGTAGCCCTCCCTGAAATTACATTTACAGAGGACCTCACCCTGCATCTGGGCCAGGGGCAGTCCATGCACGTCATGCATGTGAATGACGCCCATACCGACGGAGATTCCTACATCTATTTTCCGGAGGCCAACGTCATCCATATGGGTGATAATTTTGCCAATGGGGGCTTCCCCTATATCGATTTAAATTCAGGGGGTGATATTGAAGGATTTGTAAAGAACCTGAACATGGCGCTCTTTATCGTGGATGAGAACACGAAAATCATCCCGGGCCATGGCCCCGTGACCAACCGGGAAACGCTGAAGGCGTACCGCGATATGCTCGAAACACTTCGGGATCGTGTAAAGGCGGCACAGTCTTCGGGCAAGTCGTTGGAACTAGCCCTGTCTATGGGACTCTCGAAAGAATGGGATGCCGACTTTGGTGCCGGGTTTATCGACAGCGAGGCAATTATCACCTCCATCTACCGCAGTTTAGAGTAAGATTATGATAAGTAGGATTAAACAGAGTGCAGGGCACAACAAGATCTTCCTCCTATTCGCAATAGGTGTACTGCTTGCTTCATGTGCATCACAACAACCGCAGGAGACGGGAATAACCCCAGAGGAGTACCAGGTCATCAACGACTTCTATCAAAGGGCGCATCTGCCTTTATACCATCATACTGTCAATAGTGAATTAAGCTCCACTTTTTCGGATTACGATTCGATTGCACTGCGAAAAAGGTATCCGGAGCGCACCCGTGACTATGTTCTTGAAAACCTGTTAAAGCCAGAAACCCTTGAGCAGATTCAGGAAAAATCCGAGCAGGCCGGAGAGTTGTATATAGAAGAGCAATACCTGAGTCATATTCAGGTATCGCGTAAGAAACGAAAATCCCTCGCCATTTCCAGGCCCATAGTGCTGGATAGTATTGCGATAATCCGTCAAATGGGCATCACCAATAATCCGGTTTTTGTGCTGAAAAAAGACCCTGACGGACACTGGGGGCTTCGGTATACCTTTTTTGAGAAACCCGAGTCGGATTAATCGGGTGATCCCCTAAGCTCAGCAAAGCCTACCCCAGCTTCTGTAATGCCCCTTTATTGAGTCGTATCATAGCAACCCCTTTTTTCGTAAATTCCCCCTTATGCAACGGAAAGCTTTAGTATACCTTTTTGTGTTAGTCGGGTTTTTTTCGATAAACACCCGGGCACAGGAATTCGGATTCAGGAGCTCCGGACGTCTGATCCTGGGCACGTATACAGAGCGCACCGCCTCTGTGGCCGCCGGCGATCTGGACGGGGATGGGGATATGGACCTTGTGGTGGCCAACGGCAGGCACTGGCCGGGACAGAACCGCATTTTTTTCAACAACGGCCGGGGTATATTTACCGTAGAACGTCCGCTTGGGACCACTCGGGCCACTACCTATGCCACAGAACTGGCAGACCTGGACAATGACGGAGACCTGGACATTGCCGTAGGCAACGATATGGCGCCCAACACCTTGTTTTTTAACGATGGGAAAGGAAATTTTACGCAAAAGAAGGGCTTCGGGCAGGACTACGCCCCTACCCGCAACCTCAGCCTGGCGGATCTGGATCAGGACGGAGATATAGACATCCTGATCACCAACCGGGGACAGCCCAACGAGATCTGCCTGAATGACGGGGCCGGCAACTTTACTGAAAACCTGGAATTTGGCAGTAAAGAGGATTCCACCATAGACGTGGAGGTGGCAGACATGGATGGGGATGGGGACCCGGACCTTATCCTGGCGAACCGGGATGCCCAACCCAACTACGTTTATTTGAATGATGGCGCCCTGGGTTTTGGAGAGAAAATCCCCTTTGGCACAGGCAAAGACAATACCCGTTCCGTAAGCGTGGCAGACGTTGATCAGGATGGGCTGCAAGACATCCTGCTGGCCAATATCGGGGAACCCAATGTGATCTGTTTCGGGAGTAAGGAAAACCCTTTCACGCGTACCGTAGTATTCGATGCGGAACCCACGGACAGCTTTTCCATTACCGTTGCCGACTTTAACCAGGACGGGGCTATGGACGTTGCCGTGGGCAATGACGGCAGTGCGAATACCGTATTTTTAAACCTGGGAAAAGGGATGCCCTGGGAAGCTATACCGCTCACAGAAGAAGATTTGGCCACCTATGATATCATCACAGCGGATTTGAATCAGGACGGATTGCCCGACCTTATTGAAGCAAACTCCGATGCCCTTAACCGTTATTATCTCAACCGCATTGAAAAATAGCAATCAACCAACCTATAGACTTATGAAATCCATACAACGCATTTTGCCCGGAATCAGGAGTACGTTCCTGCTCATCACCCTTACAAGTCTGTTTGCCCTGAATGCCCAGAGCGATGCCCTGAAACTGACCTATCTGGGCACAGCCGGCTGGAAGATTGTGGACGGAGACTTCACGGTGCTGGTGGATCCATACATTTCCCGAATCAAGCTGGGAACCGGCCCCGGAATTCATCCGGAGGATACCCGTGCTACTGTGGCTCGGACGGATTACTTTGTATCCGACACCGTCGGCATCGACAGCCTGATCACCCGGGCCGATTTTATTTTAGTGCACCACGCGCATTTTGACCATTTATCCGATGTTCCCTATATCGCCAGGAAAACAGGTGCGAAGGTCATCGGCACCGAAACCACCTGCAATATACTCCGGGCCTACGGCATCCCAGACGAGCAACTTTACCCGGTACGGGGCGGGGAGGACTACCAGTTTGAAAATTTTTCAGTCCGTGTAATCCCCTCCATACATTCCGCCCTGAATGACAAACACTACCTGGACTCCCGAACCTATTCAGAAGTTCCCCAGGCACCTTTACGCGTATCTGAATTTATCGAAGGGGGCTCCCTGATGTTCCTGGCGCGTTTTAAAAAGCATACCGTCCTTACCATGGGCTCAATGAACTTTGTAGAGCGGGAACTGGAAGGGGTTGCGCCGGATATCCTGCTGGCCGGGGTCAACCAGTCTCAGCTGGGGCTATATAACTACAACGAGCGCCTGCTCAGGGTTACAGAAAATCCCAAAGTGATCATCCCCACGCACTGGGATAACTTTCGCCTGCCTTATGGCTTTTCACAGCAAGCCTCGGTAGATCTGAAACTACTGCCCTTCAAGGAAGATGTAGCAAGGCTGTCGCCTGAAACCCAGGTGATTATTCCCCAGCATTTAGGGACGATCACTATTGAGTAATCGTTGCTATCGAATATGCCATAGTATACGTGTACAACCTTACTTTAGAACAGCAACCATTTTAGGCGCTTTAAAAGAAGGCTGCGTATTATATTAATCTGAAATCAAAGCAGCGCAATGATCTCGTTTTTTCGAAAAATTCGCAAACAGCTCGCTGACACCAATCAGTTTCTCAATTACTTCAAATACGCGATTGGGGAAATTCTTCTTGTGGTGGTTGGGATCCTGATCGCCCTGCAGGTCAATAATTGGAATGAAAATAAAAACCTCAGACAAATTGAATTCAAGCTGCTTCAAGAATTAAAAATTGATCTTGAAGAAACCCAAATTGACTTGTTATCGGATAGGATTAAGGCCGAAGAAGAGCTCAATTACACAGATTCCATTTACCAAAGGGTAACGGCAAACCGCATGAGCAATAGCCCGCTACCGGTTCAAATCTCCATGCGCTATCTCTATCAGAGATCCGCCTTATATCCCAAAAAAAGTGCGTACAAATCCCTGCAGGCCTATGGTATTAATATGGTTTCCAACGACAGTTTGAGGAAGAATATTACCGATTTTTTTGAGTTACACCTGGTGCGGGTAGGCGATCTTGAAAAGATAATCAAAGAAATCAATGAAAAGGATTTCGCCCCCTATCTGACGCGCGTTTCAAAACCCGCCACAACATGTTCAGAATGTGAAAGTTTAGCGGATTTATTCACCTCCAGGTCCCGAATAAGTTCTAATCTCTATTGGATTGAAACACCCGAGGATGAACTCCTGCATTTGTTGAAAAAGAAATATATGGCCTATCATGCTCTTCGAAGGCTTTATGACACCACCGATGTGAAAATCGAACGATTGATTGAGCGCATTGATGCGGAATCTCAAAACAAAGGTGTCTGATCAGACGCCACCCCCTAAATCGGCGTTCCCTTAAATCAACCCATTTTACAGCACTACTAAGTGACGTTAGATTGAATGGCGCGAGGGGGAATACTGAGTGAAATAGCTTCACCATCCCCAAACATATAGTTTATAATCAATGGCCTGATCACTTTGGTTCATAATTACATTGACCATACTGCTGTCTTCATTTACAAAGGACGTGCTCAGTAAGTGGCTCCTGCTGCTAACAGCACTGATCCTTTTGGCCCCAGGGCAAATGAACTTCGAAAAGTGACCAATGTAATAATAGGTAGGCGTAAAAATTAAATCGCGGGTTTGGGTGTCTCCATGAATGGGTGCAAAGCAGAAATTGTCAATTTAGCAATTGGACATAGCAGCATACACAAGTATTGCCAAGACTGGCGCAACCGTTACACAAACCCTCCCGAGTGAGGTAATTGAGTGAATACAACCCCTATGACTGGGACTAGATGATTAGTACAGGGGGATATCAATACACCTGCCCGATTGGTCCATAAAATTCATCATACATCAATATAAGTCAAAACCGATCATTAATTTTACTTGTAATGGGTTTACTACACAAACTCCCGCCTACGAAATAGCCATGACAAAAAGAAAACAAGTTCTAAAGTCGTCTGCCCTTCTGATTTTATTTGTAGTACAGATTATGCTGCTTCAGAATGATCTAACTGCTCAGAAATCCCCAACCCAAAAAATTGGTTTTGAAAATGTAGACATTTTTGATGGTAAAAACGAGCAGTTAATTCGGAATCAAAATGTGCTGATAGAGGGAAATAAAATAATTTCCATATCCCCTGAAGCTATTCCTGAGACATCTTCTATAACGATAATCGATGGTCGGGGAAAAACGCTAATACCCGGACTTATCGACGTGCATGTACATATGATTTTTGGTTCGATGACTATGGTCGAATTGTCATCCCCGGACCTCAATCAGGAAATGATTGTGGAAAAAGCCTCCCTTCAAGCTGAGAGAATGCTTATGCGGGGCTTTACGGCAGTCCGGGATGTCGGGGGTCCTACTTTTTTACTCAAATCAGCAATTGACAAAGGTCAAGTCAAAGGCCCTCGTATTTGGCCATCAGGAGCTACT
>Ga0272441_10001954_pt1 | contig 43049 bp, 38 predicted proteins | sample SSMProp6N_FD_193582 | JGI IMG/M metagenome (GOLD analysis project Ga0272441, IMG submission 193582) | Marine sediment archaeal communities from Little Sippewissett salt marsh, Falmouth, MA, United States - SSM-Prop-6N | ecosystem: Environmental > Aquatic > Marine > Wetlands > Sediment ...
CCTTTCACAGCTTGAGGATGTGGAACGTGATGAACATGGTCACATCGCCCTTTCAGAAATCAACTGCGGTGAAGTATTAAAACATGAGCTTGTGGACCAGCTAAAAAGTCTTAATTTGAAAATGCGAATCGTGAGTAAAGACATCGGATATGAAGTCCGATGTGCGGATCCAATTGCCTTTGACATTGACTACACACGCAGCCTCGGTGAAGCCGCAATTGAATTCCTCCTGGGAGGTGGCACGAACTGTACTATTACGATCCAGGACGATCAGGTTGCGCCTATACCATTTGACAGTATGATGGACCCCACAACCGGCCGGACTGAAGTGCGAATGGTCAAGATGGATTCATTCACCTATCACTCCGCATCAAAATTTATGATCCGCCTGACACCAGATGATGCAGATGATACGGAACTCCTTGAAAAAATGGTGTCCCTGACCAATCTTTCAATGGAATCCTTCATGGAAAAATATGGATACTTGATGAACATAGGCACCAGGCCTTTCTGAAAACAAAAAAACGAGCTGTTAGAATTAAGTCCAAGAAGAACTCTGCATGGCAAGCAGAGTTCTTCTTTATGCAACTTATTATGCATTTTTGCGTCTTAGTTAATGCAGCACCATGATATAGTTAGGCATTGTTTCTCAGGAGGTTCATTCCATGCGGCGCATTTCTTCTAAGCTGTTCTTTACAATCCTGTTCTTTGTTCCGCTGCTCTCAGGTTGTATTCTAAATCCTTCTGTGGGAATTCGAGGTTCGGGGAACATTGAGGAAGAAATCCGCCAGGTAAACAATTTCGACGAAATCGAACTTCATACAATCGCTGATGTCGATATCCACTTCAGCGAAAGTACACTCATTAGTGTTGAAGCTGAAGAAAATCTTCTACGCTATATCCAGACTGATGTCACAGGTACCAAACTTGTGATAGATCTGCCCGAAGGTATTTCTCTGCTGCCACAGGAACGAATTCTCATAAACGTCTGGACTCCTGCCCTCAAGTCTGTAAAAACCTCAAGCACAGGTGACATTACTATCGATGATTTCTCAACAGTCAACTTCACCGCAGAGGTAAGCAGTACGGGAGACATTGATATTGAAAATCTCCAGGCAAATACGGCACACCTGAAAACAAGCAGTACAGGTGACATTACAGTCTCTTCGCTTGTTACAGAACAGTTAGAGGCTGAAATATCAAGTACTGGTGATATCACTATCCGTGATGGAGAGGTGGAATATCAATCCATTAGTATCTCAAGCACCGGAGATTATCAGGCTATGAATGTCACCAGCAAGATTGCGGAAATCTCTTTATCAAGCACTGGCGATGCAAGTCTATCGGTCTCCGACTCACTTGGAGCCAGTATGAGTGGTACAGGTAATTTGAGGTACGTCGGAAATCCTGAACTCGATATTGAGAACAGCGGTGTCGGTGATGTAAGACAACTGGATCAATAGAGACCCCAACCAGATATTTTAATTAAGAGCTCAAACTCTCAAAAAAGCGCCTTAAAAGTTTTCCATATGAGAAAATTCCCCAAAAAATTTCATCCTTCCAAAGCTTCATTGACCATTTATAATAACTCAGGCATATAGTTCAACCAGGATGTCGATCCTCGCCTGAACAACTGGAGATAATCAATGACAGCTGCAGAACCTCCTGTTAGGAATAAAGGAAAGAGATTTTTCAAAAACTTACTGACTCTTATGCTGGTCATCCTTACCGGTCTGATATTGTGGACTGTATGGGTCATGACACGCAAGCATGAGGAACGGATATACACTCAGGAAGAAATTACCCGGGTTCCTTACAAGAATGTAGCAATCGTCTTTGGAGCTGGCTACTGGCCAAGCGGCAGATTGAGTGATGTCCTTCAGGACCGGCTGGATGCTGCAGCGGAGTTATATCACGCCGGCAAGGTCAAGAAACTGCTTCTAAGCGGCGATAATCGTGTAGTTGATTACAATGAACCTGCAAAAATGAAGGAATACTTATTGCTGCAGGGGATCCCTGATCAGGATCTTGTTCTCGACTATGCCGGACGACGGACCTATGATACCTGCTACCGCGCCAGGGACATTTTCTATGTTGAGAACGCCATACTGATCACACAACGCTACCACCTTCCTCGTGCTATGGAAACATGTACGCGGCTTGGTTTGGACGCAGCAGGATATGTCGCAGACCGAACAACCTATGTACATATACGATGGTATCGGATCAGGGAAATTCCTGCTCTCTGGAAAGCACTCCTGGATCTTACAGTGCTTCATCCTGTCCCTGTTCTGGGCGAACCCCTGCCAATTTTTGAGCCGGAAGTAGATACAAGTCCGTGAAAAGACGATATTCCTGCTACAGTGATCAAAGCAGCAAACTGCAAACGGAATGAACCCCTTGGCACATATCGCTTCAACAACCATTGGTATCGTTTAATGGTATTATCCTAAAGAATTGAATTATATTTACGTTATTAGACTATATTAATAGCGATTAAATATGTCGACTCCAGAGATGTTATGTGAATGAAGGCTTTATGAACAAAAAAATATTGTTGATTGATGATGAACTCCCAGTAGTAGAAGCCCTTCAGAAATTCCTCGAACACCAGGGTTTCCAGGTCACCATTCAAAACCACAGTACAGCCGCATTATCTGAACTTAAGAAACACCCTGATACATATAACCTTGTTATCACAGACCTGACTATGCCTGAAATGGATGGCCTGCTGCTTTCGAAAAATATACACTCACTAATTCCCGATTTACCCATTCTGCTCATGACAGGTTATGGAAATCAACTTTCTGAAGAGAAGTTGATCTTGTCAGGGATTAGCAAAGTTATATCCAAACCATTCCGGCTTAGTGAAATTATTACTACGATCCAGGAACTACTTTAGAAATTCACAATTTTATTCATCACTATCAGATGTCTGTACATTCAAGCCATATATTCATTTCCTAACGGTTTCAAGGTAGTTCATCTCTATATATCCCCTGAATAATAAATACGCAGTAACCTCAAAAAAAGGTTGGAATCACCAAAATTACTTTTCCGGGTTAAATACCAGTAAATTTTATTCCATCAATTCCATCTCATAATATATAATCGGTTTGATATTGCAAGCATGTAATTCGACATAATTGGCGGAGTTATTCACATGCAAGTAAGGATTAATTACAATAAAACGTTTAACATATTCGAGATCAGGCATGATGGAAATTTCAGCAAGATAAAGAACGCCCCGATTATGGCTGACCAGATTATCGAAATATCCAAAAAGCACGCATGCTATAAATATCTCGTTGACGCCAGGGATCTTATCATCGATCACTCGATTTCCGATACATACTACTCCGGTCATCATTTCGACGATCTCGGGATAAAATCCAAATTTAAAATTGCAGTTCTCTATCGAGGGAATACGATAAAGGTAAAGTTCCTCGAGCTCATCGCTCAGAAAAAGGGATTCAGGCTTAAGACCTTCTCCGAAGAAGCAGAAGCTGTAAAATGGCTTACCGGAGCATGATTCCGGCTCATCATTAGTTCCCTGCATCTCGAAAAAACACCTGTTTTGGTTAAATATTTTCCTTCTGGAAGTTCGGAAAAAAAATATTTATCCCCCTTTATTCCTGGCAGCCAACTGTAACAATTCTGGTTTTTCCGAATATAATTTCATAATAATTACACTACTGTATACTAATTCTGGACTGAAGGTGGTGTATGTCTTTTCCAACTATCACAAGGAGGATTTCTCGCCTAAAAAAACTACATGGTGGATCGCAGTTATCCTGGGTGCACTCGGAATAATTGGAAGCCTCGTGAGTGTACCTTTTATTAGCGGAATTTCATTCTGGCTTGTTGCAGCTGCTTTTATTCTTCTCGCTCTTGCCACCTATCTTAAAGGTCTTTAATCTGGATATTCGCCTGAAAGGAAAGCCCGACTTTCCAGGACAATCATCCCAATGCCCTTCCCTGTCACAGCACAGGGAAGGTTTTTTATTTGAGTCTCATGGATTCCATTTATAGTAAAAATAGCACTCCATCATCGGGTAATCTTAATTTACTGTTTGTGCTTCAATAAAACGAAAGACTGCCAGTTTCCGGCAGTCTTGATAGAGATATGATGGATTCAGGCGCCCCTGGTGCGACTCGAACGCACAACCTACGGATTAGAAGTCCGGCGCTCTATCCATTGAGCTACAGGGGCTACTTAACTATCGATTTCTGACGAGAATTCTACCAGTACCATATCAGATCGACAATCCGTCTGAGTATTTTATTGCTGATAATCCCGAAAGAATTTAATACGATGCAGGGTTTTGCCTGCTTCGTTAGCCTTCCGAAGAAACCGGGCGGATGCCGTGGATTACACGTGAGCCCGATAACATACGAAGGATCATCGACGCCGGTCTGTTCAGCTCCTCACTGATCTCATTGATCGATAGTGGAGCATTTCCATTGGCAATAAAAAGGCGAAATATAGCATTTACCAGACTTGTCTGAGGCGTGATGTAATCATCCTGCTGGGAGCAGTGTGTAATCAAAGTATGCATGATGCCAGGGACCTGCCTGACTTCTGCCGTATCTGGGTCAACATGATCGACCATCATATCGGCATCAAGATCTTCGAAACGCTCACGGTGCATGTCACATAAAATACTGCGCAGAAATATATTCAGATCCTTGCCGGATCGCTCCCACCAGTCATAGTCGATCTGGTACTGCGTTTCAAGTGTAGGTTTTTTCAGCCCGAAAGGCATCCGTTTGGGTTCCGTCGCCATCACTCACTCCACTTATTATCTTCAAACCGCCAGTACAGGTCCCCCACATGTTGGTAATATGGGCGGTTTACAAGCTCAGCAAAGACCGCGCCAGGCGGCAATCGACGGAACACATTCACACCCGTATAAAGAGCTTTGGCATGTACCGCAGTTTGCGGGTTTATTTTAGCCAGCTGATTGAAAGTGTAGGATACAAGTTTTTCCACTGGGAGCTTCCATGGTTCGCTCTTTAGCCACGCTTCATCCAATGCAACCGGGTCCATCAATCCAATTACACTTAGCTCATCAAATGCTGACCCTACCGGGCGTTTAAGCATGGTAAATCCGATTTTACTGTTCTCACCAATAGTAAGCGTTCTGATCCATTCATTTCGTGGGCGCCGGTTTACTGCGGATACAATCACAGTACCAGGGTCCTTCCCTTTTTCCAGATGCACCAGGCCTCCAGCAGGGACCTCATACCTACGGTACCACTCATCCAGCCCGAATACATACTTTTCCTTGCGGACTACCCATCCGGTGAAGTGGTCTCCACTGTGTGCATCCTCAAGCGTAAAGCGGATACGTGGTGCTTCATAGGCAGTGGGGAACAGTTTTCTAAGCCGGCCAGAAAGCGGAAGTGTGCCGACCCGCCAATGAGGGAAAAGAAGAGTCACAGTAACTTCATTAATCTCTTCTTCTACGTCTTCCTCATATTCACTTAATTCATCATCCAAAGATTTTTCAAGCTCTAGCAAAATATCAGTAAGTGAACTGCGTTTATAGGAATGTTTGTCATATTCAAGGCGAGCCGGAGGGAAAAGCACTTCAGGTGGTTCCAGTTTGCGAAGGTACCACAGAGTTTGCCCTGCGGGTCCGACTTCATCAAAACGTGTATCTTCCTGGAGTGCGTAATCCAGTGAAAACTCAGCCAGGAGAGGGTCGAGGTCTTCAGGAAGTTCCAGGTGTTCAAGGAAATCCCCTGTTGGCAGCGGACCGCCGTTGGATACATCCAGTACTGCTTCAGCCAGGTTAAGGTGTCCCTCATGAATATCTGCCAGGAGGGAACTGGGGAACCAGCGTCCCGCAATCTGAACGATATCGGCAGTTTCCTGCAGCTTGTTCTCAATTGTTGACAGGATCTTTCGACGATATGTAGAGAGAATCCCCTCAGGAGTGGAATCTTCGATATCTTCATCCAAAACCGGATCCTGGTTTAGAACATGATCTTCCAGTCGTGCAGCGAAATGAAGGATCTCATCATCCGGAAAGACAACCTCCAGCACATCGAATTCCTGAATATCAGGATTCTGCCCTGCGCGGATCGATACAACCTCACCCCTGCGGTTATCCAGGGCTGGGAAGACGATAGTCTGACCTTCTTCATAAATATCAGCTGGTTTGTAAGTGTGTGCCTCTACAGCTTCAGCTTGCTCAGCTTCTCGAATCAAGCGTTCCTGGTGCTGCTTGATCAAAGGGATAGCCATTTCAGCTGTTGTAAGAGGTACCTCTCGTTCAAGCAGCAGGTTATAGATCGTTTCCATATCTATATCCCGCAGCTCGAAATTTTCCCAATATGTGTTTGTTTGCGTATTAGAACTTTGAACCATAATCGTTTATAGTTAGTTGAAGATCCTTCATTAATCTGCCAGTTGTTGATTATACTACAAGCTGTGGATCATTAACCAATATGTCTAAAAAATATGTAATCCTTACTACAGTATTCGGTTCGCTGGAAGCAGAAATCCTGAAAGGTATGTTCGAGGCAAATGACATCCCGGTATTCCTTTCAGGAGAATCTGCCGGAAAGGCTATCGGGTTGGGTGTTGGTCCTCTGGCTGAAGTTGATCTTCTCATACCAGAGGAAAACCTTTCTCAAGCACAGAAAATGCTTGAGAACTATTATCGGGGTTCCAACTCCTAGCTGTCAGCAGGAAAAACCCGCTCGACCCACTCCAGTGGATCAACCGGTGTCCCACCAACCAGCACCTCCCAGTGAAGGTGCGGCCCTGTTACTCGCCCCGTGCTTCCGACCATTGCTATAACCTGCCCCAGGGTTACTTCATCGCCCTTTTCAACAAGTATCTGCGATAGATGCCCATATCCACTATAGACACCCCAGCCATGGTCAATATATATCGCCTGGCCCCGGGCAGGGAACGTACCAATCATTACAATTGTTCCATTCGCTGGAGCAGTGACCTGGGTATTCTCATTGCCAAACAGATCCAAACCTGTGTGGTAGGAGTTATACCCCAGATCATTGTAGTTTCGCTGAACGCCAAAGTATGCTGGAAAAGAGTCATGATACGGCGATGGAAAAGCGAGCACCTCTTCCCATCCTTTTTCAGCTGTTACAGTTGCAACCGCAGAATCAACCGCTTCAGCCTCTGCCCTGGTATTATCGGGATCGACTGACTCCGCCGGAACAGTGAGTACCGGGTCTTTTCCATATCCTGCATTTCTGATCCGAATCGGCTGTTGAAACCCATAAAGTGGTATCTGTCCATCCTCTGAATAGAGCTGTACTCTCAGTGTTTCAAGGCCGGGATCTGCCATAGCATCTATCCCCTGCAAGGCTATATATCCACCTTCCCTGTATTGAACAAAATTCAGCTGCTTCTCACCCAGTCTTCCATTCGCTTGAATGGTCCCGTTTGTGTGCACCTGGATTTCAAGTGTTCGTCCCTGATATACTGCTTCTGGATTAACAACAATATCGGTAATCGGGTCAGGAAATAGACTGCCGCTTTCTTCCGGTTGATGTCCAACCGCACCAGAAGCTGCCCATAAGTGTTCTACGCCCAGATAACTTGAAAGAACCCAGACATTTTGTGATTTCTCTGCGGCTGAAACAAGAAGCGATTCACCTGCAGGGAAAATAAAAGCCTGCAGCGATGAAGCTTCCCCGCTCTCAGCCAGAACAAGATCCTGTCCTATATAGAGACGTTCCGGATTAAGAATCCTGTTTAACCTGATAATGTCTTCATTGGATGAGCCATACATCACTTCCATTACTTCCAGAGTTTGCCCGGCAAGTACGCTGGTCGTGACCAATTCACCATCTACTCCCTCAAAACCCGGGATGATGATCTGCATCCCAGGATAAAGCAGCGATGGTTCAACCTGCGGGTTGAGGTTGAGGATATCATCTACCGTAGTGCCAAAACGTATGGCGATACTATAAAGTGTGTCCCCATCCTGAACAACATACAATGGCCCACCTGATTGCGATATCGCAGTCTGCGGTGTTCCAAGACAAAGAATAAGAATTAGTACGGCCGCCAGGCCACGTTTAATCTGCATCCAAAAACTCCAGATAGTCTCCATTTTGTACGTGCTCGAGAATAATAGGGTCGGCTTCAAGAACATAACGGGCGCTGTTTCGGGGGAAATACAAACCTCCGGGTTTTGCCAACCTGGTGTCAACCACCAGGTTTTTTGAGTTCACCCACACAATTCCCAATGGGAAAAATACACCCATCATATGAATAGCTGTACCCAATCGTGATTCAGCGGATTCTACCAGTATCAAGCCTTCTTTCTCTTCCAGCTGTTTACGAAAGGTAAGTCCCCTGAGTCTGCAAAAAACACTATCACACCAGCGGCCACGGACAAGCGTTTTCCCTTCCTGTGTTGTGTTTCTAACCATAACCCATTTTTCAGTCAAACTCTTCTCCTAACCATACGGGGCGGCTTTTACCGCCCCGCAGTCTTACTATTATAATCGCAGTTTGCTTCAATTTAATACATTCAAAAGACTTTCAAGCAGATCCTGTGGGCCAAATGGCTTTGTAATATAATCATCAACTTTGGCTATGCGCAAACCAAGCACCTTGTCAATGGATTGAGCCCGTGCTGTAACTACTATCACTGGAATATCCTTGATTTCAGGATCCGCTTTCATTTCCTGATACACTTCCCAGCCGTCCAGGTCCGGCATCATGAGATCAAGCAGCACTGCGTCCGGCTTTTCTTTCCGCACAGTCTGAAGGCCGATTACACCTCCCTCAGCACCAATTACTTCAAATCCTTTGGGGACCAGGATCAATCGAACCAGATCGATCATCTCAGGTTCATCTTCTATGCAGACAATGCGCTTACCTCTTTCGCCCATATGGTTCCCTCTTTCGAGACCTGTTTCATGATAAGGACGATAACAGCTGTATCAGTTGTACCAGCTGTAGAATTTCTGAATTCTCTGGGAACAATACATATGAAATATAAGTACCCTGCAAATAATAAACTCAGAGTATTCAGAAGTATTCAGGCACGGCCTCAGTTTCCTAAGTACTCCAGTTGTTCTCCCAATATTAAACTATAAATAATTCCCACTCCTTTGATCACCCCCCACCATACACCAACTCACTCATGTTATGCAAGTTTGTAATTTGTACTATTGACTTAAGAAAAAGAAATATAAACCTGTTGCTTATTTACAGAGGTAACTAATAAGAAATTCGAGTGTGAATTTTAGGGAAAAGTATCTCTTTTGGTTTAAAGATTCATGTGCCAATGTACAGGACACCAGCATTCCCGGTATAGCTAAGGGGAATAATGGTGTCCAGTTTTTGATTCTGTGCAGATGTCTTTTTCTATGCGCTTAAGGAGTTTAATCTGTGGCGGAAAGCGTATCGATCCCCTGCTGATTCCAGATATTCCGGATCAGCTGGCTCGGTATAATGGACCAATCTCTTTTCCACTGCCTCCCTATAGGATGAATGCAGGAGTGCCAGGTCAGTTCGGAAGAATAGAAATTTTCCAGATTTCTTAACCTCTGCAATCGAATTAACCAGCGGGCTCATATTGTCCTCCTTGACCAGATATACCTACGTTAATCTGGTGCAAGAAACATACCCTGATAAATCCTTACTCCTTCCACCTACCCTGTCAACCGGATTAACGCAATGCATCCTATGTATTTTTACTTACATATTTCTTGTATTTCGCAATAAAAACACACAATTTACAGGAAAAACCGTTCCTTAATCTTGCTATACCTGTACAGTGCGTTATGATTATACGGAATAAATTATGGAGGTACCCTATATGCCTGAGATTACATTGGAAATAACGAATAAAGTTGGACTACATGCCCGCCCTGCGGCTTTGTTTGTCCAGGAAACAAAAAAATTCGAAAGTGAAATATTCGCGATTAATAATGACCGAAAGATAAATGCAAAAAGTATTCTTGAAGTTCTTACACTTGGTGCTCACAAGGGCACAGTAATTACGATCCAGGCAGAAGGCCCGGATGCTGATGATGCGCTTGAAGCGATATCCGCACTCCACGCCAATAACTTTGGTGAAAAAGAATAACTACAACAAGAATTCGTTCTGCAGGTAAGGCAACAAACACCAGCCGAATAACGGTGTTATCCAAAGAAAGAAAAAGAACAGCGGGGTATCAGTTTCCTCGCTGTCCTCATTTTTCTCTCTTTCCATAATATGGGCAAAATCCGGCTCCTCCAGCATGGAATACTGGCTTCTAGAAAAGATGTATTGCTGCAATGATAGGAGCGAATAAAGATGATACCAGGGACATTACCGTAATCAGTGTGTTCAGTGAAGGACCTGCTGTATCTTTAAATGGATCACCAACCGTGTCTCCAACTACAGATGCCTTGTGTGCATCAGACCCTGGTCCACCGTGCTGTCCTGTTTCAATAAATTTCTTCGCGTTATCCCACATCCCTCCAGAGTTTGCCATCAGCAGTGCAAAGATGACACCTGTGAAGATACTTCCGCCAAGGAAACCACCCAGAGCTTCCGGCCCCAGTAAAAACCCGATCAACAACGGCAGGATTACCGCCAGGAAGGCTGGCAAGACAAGGGAGGAGAGAGCCCCTCTTGCAGCCAGGCCCACACACTGAGCATAATCGGGTGTTTCCGTGCCAGCCAGGATGCCTGGCTTTTCCCGGAACTGTCGTCGTACTTCCTCGATCATGTCAAATGCATTATGTGTAACTGAGAGCATGGTAAGTGCACCAAATAACGGCGGTGTAACAGCCCCCAACAGAACACCAGCAATGACAACAGGTTCACGCAGGCTGATAACCAACTCCATTCCCCTTGCAGCGACAACCTCAGCATAGGCTGCGAAAAGTGCGAGGACCGTCAGTGCTGCAGCGCTTATTGCGAAACCCTTGGTGATAGCCTTGGCAGTATTGCCTGCTGCATCGAGCACATCGGTTGTATCGATCACTTCCTTTTCCATGCCCGCCATTTCAGCTATACCACGTGCGTTGTCAACAATTGGGCCATAGGCATCGGAAGATACGATCATACCGCTTACCGAAAGCATCCCAACGGCACTGATAGATACTCCGTATATACCGCTGATTCCTGACCATTCAGCCAGATAATACGAAAGCAGCGTGGCAGCAACAATTCCAAGTATTGACGGAACAATACTTATGAGGCCGTAGCTAAAGCCCGTAATAATATTGATAGCGGCACCTGAGCTTGAAACTCTTGCTGTTTCGTTGACCGGTTTGTAGCCTTCTGACGTAAAGTAATCCGATGTAAAACCAATGACAACACCTGTCGCCAAACCGGTCAATGTAGCCCATAATACGCCAGGGTTGTAATCCAGCAGGAAAACGGCTCCGGCTGCCAATACGCCGAAAATCAAGCATGTAATAATCGTCCCAAGGTTCAGCGCCGTTCCTGGTTTGCCATTCTTGCCGACTCGAACAAACTGAATGCCAATTAATGACGCAGCAATTCCCAGGGAACAGAGTAATAAGGGGAACAGTACATAACGGAATTGCATATCCCCGCTGAAGAGCGACTGCCCAAGAAGCATCGTTGCAACAGCACTAGCTACATAACTGTCAAAAATATCAGCTCCCATTCCTGCCACGTCACCAACATTGTCCCCGACATTATCAGCGACAACAGCAGGGTTTCGGGGATCATCCTCTGGTATGCCAATTTCAACCTTGCCCACAAGGTCCGCAGCAATGTCAGCTGCTTTTGTAAAAATACCGCCTCCAGCCTTGGCAAGGAGAGCAAGCGCAGACGCCCCAAAACTGAATCCCAATACAATTTCAGGATCTTCCGTGAGGAAATAGATAAGACTCATGCCGATAACTGCCAGCCCTACCATGGCCAATCCCATCACCGAGCCTGCATAGAATGCCACCCGGAATGCTGGCCTTATCCCCTCCTTTGCGGCTGTTGCGCTTCGAACATTCGCAGAAACAGCCACTGTCATCCCCATATATCCTGCAGCCGCAGAACAGATGGCTCCACCCAGAAACGCAAAAGCCATCATCAGGCCTTTGCTCGGATTCACCAATACTGCCCCCATTCCTATGTTTTCAATATCAAAGCTGAATACTATTGCAATCACAATACCCATACCTGCAGCGACAAGTGTCAGTGCTGAATATAATCGGCGCAAATATGACTGAGAACCCTCACGAATCCACTGAGCAACTTCCTGGGCTCGTTCAGTTCCAGGATCTTGTCGACCCACCCATCTATACAGATAGATCGCAACAAGCAGGGATAAAACCCCCAAACCAAAAGCAATCAATAAATACGTAAATGAAGACAATGTACACCTCCCAAAAATAAAATATTTATTACCCCTTCTGTTTGTTGATACCCCAAAAAACTCCCCGGTGAGGCACCGGGGACTCAGGTTCAACCAGATATGTCCACCACTGGTCTGGTTACATGTGTATTGATCGCCAGAACCGGTAATGCTTTGCCCTCAAGTCGTCCGGGGAAAGCATGGGGTAGTATTTCAACTCTTGATCATTCCCTATGAATACCCCATTCTGGATCATTCGGAATGGGAACGATGCAGGATGAACTCTATCCACCATTTTGCTGTGGAATGGTTTTGTCTTTAAGTCAACCAGGCATTCCCGCAGGTGGTCTATGCTCGAGTACGGAAGATCGCTGGCATCTCCCTTCATAGGATCGACAGCAAGGCCGTTCAGTCGGAGTTCGACGAAACAGACTACCGGAAGAGAAATAAGGCTTGTCGGATTTTTAACAATCAACTCATAGAATTCACGCGGGCCAAAATTGCTTACTACCAAAGGATGTACAGGTGCAATTTCCTGATACAGATGCATTCCCTCGGTTTCTTCAGGTAAGCTGTCACCCGCTTCAAGTCCCAGCACTCTTCCATCAGGTGTCACAAGATACAGTTTTAGTAGTGCATCGAGGGAAATATACTCCATCACACGATAAACGGACGCATAAATCGACGCCTTGGGTTCGCCGTTTTCATGAGGCTGACATCTCTGGAGAGCCTTCTCAAGATGCAGCGATTCATGACGGTACTCCGGGTCAACTTCAAAAAAGATCGCAGCACCGCGTGATTTTTTGGCAGACCCCACCGCGTAGTAAACACCAAACTCCTCGGGGGTCAGCATCGATACCACCAACGCTTCCGGTATCAACGAAAGATAAATATGTTTTTCCATGATGTATGCCCACCTTTTTTTCCGAAAGCCTGATTATCATTCAACAAAGTATATACCTTCCTTTGAAAAAATCACAACGCAAGGTTGATCAATTTTCTTCTGAGGATCCACTAATAACTAATCCTTCACAAAACAAAACGAATAAATCAAGGTGTCTATAGTTTTTATTCAAAAGCTGCGCATATGATAAGATTATTTCCATTCAACATTCCATCATTATTTCAATAGCCATGGATGTCAGATGAAAATAAATAAAAAGCTTCTAATCGCAGTCACAGGGTTAATAGCCATTCTTACACTTGGCCCATTTCTGGTACCTGTTCCTGATCTGGAGGGAACTACAGCGCCAAAAATTCTCGCTTTTCCTGACAGTAATTTTGTTACTATAAATAACCTCACCATCCACTATAAAACTGCCGGCAGCGGGGATCCTGTGATGATTCTCCTGCACGGTTTTGGCGCAAGCCAGTTTACCTGGCAGGCTGTTGTCCCGGAATTAAGTACTGCCGGCCGTGTTATTGCATATGACCGTCCTGCATTTGGATTAACAGACCGTCCACTTTCCTGGGAAGGGATTAATCCATATAGTGATGAGGTGCAGGTGAACCTTGTTGTAGACTTGATGGATGAGTTTGGCTTTGATCAAGCGGTATTGATCGGCAATTCAGCAGGTGGAAAGCTGGCGACGAAAACTGCATTGGCATTTCCTTACAGGGTCACAGCACTCGTGCTGGTAGATGCTGCTATCTACGCCGGAGGCGGTGCTCCGTCATTTGTAAAGCCGCTCTTGAAAACCCCTCAGATGCAGCATATTGGCCCGCTTATAGCACGACGGATACAGACATCAAACAAGTTCCTGGAATCAGCCTGGCACGACCCCTCAAAAATTACGGAAGAAACCATTAATGGCTATCGCTATCCTCTTCAGGTACAAAACTGGGATAAAGCTTTGTGGGAATTGACCATTGCAAGCAGTACCAGTGATCTTGAAGAGGAACTGGAAACCATCCAGCTTCCAGTATTGGTTCTTACAGGAGATGACGATCGGATTGTTCCAACCGAACAGTCCATACAATTAGCCGAAGACCTGCCCAATGCAGAACTCAAGATCCTTGATTCCTGCGGGCATTTGCCCCAGGAAGAATGTCCGGAAGCATTCCTGGATGCTGTTCTTGGCTTCCTGGAACACCTGGAATGAGTGTGAATGAACCCACCAGCTGCTGGAATATTCTTTAGGAACATTCATTATCCCGGTATAATCAGCTCCGGATTAATTCAAGATAAGCCTCTGCTACTGCATTGTTTATCTTTTCCGGGACTGTAACAACACACTGGTCCTGATTTACTGAACCTGAAGCAACTGCTTCAAGACAGCGTGCCTGCAAGGCAAATCCCATGTCCATAACTTCTATAGAATTCCCCAACGGCCTTGGCCCGGCCAGGTTCATCATATGTCCCCTTCCCAATAAATGAACCTTGCGTCCATCGGTCAGGTTCCACGTGGCAATATCTTCGTCATACAAATCGATATCCTCAAGCCATCGGGAATTTTCAATCCCCGATACATCAATCTCCCACGGAAAATGACCAGCATTTGCCAGCACCGCTCCATCCTTTAGTATTTCGAGTACATCTTCCTGCAAGATATTTTTTACACCTGTGATAGTTATGACTATATCTGCCGTTTCCAGGGCTTCCTGTCTATGTGGGGTCAGAAAACCATCGAGGTGAGCTTCGAGTGTTTTTAATGGATCCTTATCGATCACAGATACAACAGCTTTGCTGCTCCGGAAATAATCTGCAACCCCTCTGCCGCAGGATCCGTATCCAATTACGGTAACTTGCTGTCCATTTGTGATGCGGTTGGTGAATCGCAGGTAACTCTCCATTACGCTCTGCCCCACTCCATGCTTGTTCTCTGCGAACTGTTTTATCGGGCTGTCATTGATCACAAGAATCGACATCTTCAATCTCTCCCGAAGCGGCAGCAACCTCATACGTCCTGACGTGGTCTCCTCAGTACCGCCAAGCAATTCCGGGTATGGATTTTCCAGAAATCGAGCGAAAAGATCACCACCGTTGTCCAGAAGCAGATCTGGTTTATACTTCAGGATTCGGTCAAGATTTGCAGTATGTTCCTTCGCATCTCTTGTAGGACTTGCATATACTTCTATACCATGTTCCAATAGATACGAAACCGTTTCTGGCTGAGTGCTGTTGAGATTGCCAGTTGAAAGAACCCTTGCACCACCAGCTTTCAGCGTAAGCAGCAGGGCAGCAGTCTTTGGTTCCAGATGTATCCCTGTCCCGATCGTTTTTCCATCAAATGGCCTGGTCTTCCTGAATTCAATCGTTGTCTTTGCGAGTAAACGGCAATTTTCGCCCACCCAGTCAATACGAGTTTTCTTCTTTGGTCCAGCATCCACTCTTTTTGTCATCATTTCCCCTTTCGTGTTTTTTGCAGGTTATCAGCTTATTCATTATCTCCCCCCCTTAGCTAACCATTGTTGATTATGTTAAACATTCCATATTCTACTTTGGATTCTGATCTACGGACCAGGATTAACACATTCAGAAGCACAATTTATTCAAGCAATCCATGTGCGTAACATCCAGCCATTCCACATATGCCGATCCCGTCCCTCCATCCTTCGACAAACCTGTCATCCATGATGAAGTAGTAAAAGCAACAGGGCAGTGAGAAATTCACTGCCCTGAAGTAATATAGATGGCATTCAAGCTGCTTTACGGTACACACCCAAGAATGCTGATCGACTGCTGTACATCAACCACTGCTGCAGCTCCTCCGCTTGAAAGATCCAGAATCTGGAGTTCATTATCGCTGCCTGACTGCCTTGCGGTGGCTAGCGCTGTTCCAGGCCTGCACCAGGCCGCATCCTGCATTGTACCGCCGGCTGGTATTGCAGCAGGCCCTACATCTGTTGAGGCACCGCCGTCATATATCTTCCATCCCAATCCAGTAAAATCGGCACCTCCAGAGAAAGTTCCTTGAGCATATAAAACCTTGGTCCCATTCATTGACCATGCCGCATTTCGGAAAAGAGCGCTGCCGTCAAATATATCAAGATAAGGAGTAGCTGCTATACCATCCAGTTCCAATCCCCAGAGTTCATTTACCACCAGGTCATAAGCCATTACCTCATAATCCGTAGGTATGTAGGAGTAATCGCGATTTGTATAGAGCAGGAAATTACCATCCCTTGATAGTGCAGGCTCAGACAGGTATAGCCCTGATGGAACAAGGTTTACAGCAGACAACGTATCCAGTGCTGCCGAAGGTGTCCCGGGCGGAATAGATACAGCCCACACACCTGCCCAATTCCCTTCCGTATCAGGCATAAATGTATCCAGGATCAACAGATTACCCGTACTATCCCACCCGATAGGCCTTCCCGGCAGGAATGGGGGAGAAGACCCGATTGCAAAACTCGTATCAAACCGTGTGGTGGACCCATCCATCAGATCGACAACCACAATCCCCCACAGGTAGGTTCCCCCGCTTGCTCCCAATTCCATAAATGCCAGTCGCTGTCCAACCTGATCGAAAGCCGTACTGTAGACGGTATAGTCAGGCGTGATCGGAATTGAGTAGGTTGTACCATCCTCAAGGCTGGTAACCTGCACATTCGCAGCAGGGGCAGGGCTATCTGTCGAAGCCACCCACTGACCATCGAGGGATACAGATGAGGCGCTGTGGAGAGCTACTCCAAGATCGGTCAGAGTACCATCAGCCGCTACAGCCTTGAGTGCTGCCGATCCCCATGCACCTGTACGGACGAGTGCAATTGTGCCGTCTGGAAGCCATCCGGAAGATGGTGGTGCCACTTCTGGTTCACTTTCTGGCTCGATCTCTTCTTCAGGTACAGGTTCCTCCTCCTCAACTGGAAGCGGCTCATCTATGGGTGCTTCCTGAGGCTCTTCAGAAGATGGCATCTGAAAATTACACGCTAACGAAGCCATTAGCAGTGCAGTTATTACAATCAAAGGAATTAATACTGATTTTTTCATCATTGCAGCCTCCTGATGCTGATCAATTCACAACGCCGATATTCCATTCTTCTCTTTAATAACGAAACAAGATGATTATTGTGACATTGCACCAAAACGTAATTCGTTACTATAGATGTTATTCTGAATTTCATTCTTGTTCGAGCAGGAAGGAAGCGTGATATGATAAATCGAAATCCACTTTCCTATTCTACATTATGCTCTTTGAGAATAACACAAAGTCACAACCTGGAGTAAGCTATGTATATCAACGCCCTTCTTCTCACTATTGGATCCAATATTCTTTATCACATTTTCCAGAAACTTACACCCGGTAATATACATCCCATGATTGCCTTGATGGCAACGTATCTCACCGCAGCTGTTTTGTGTGCCCTACTGATACCATTGTTTCCCGATCAGCCTGGCATCCTTGCATCCCTGAAACAGATGAATTGGACCAGTGTTGGACTGGGAGCATCAATTGTAGGTCTTGAAGCAGGATTCCTCCTGGCCTACCGGTCTGGCTGGAATATCAGCATTGCTGCAGGGGTATCGAATGTTGCCCTTACAGTTACGCTGATTCCTATCGGTATCCTTTTCTTTCAGGAGAAACTATCAACAGCAAACTGGATAGGCATGGTGCTTTGCCTCGCTGGACTCATACTAATCAATTTTAGATAAATATGGAATTTCGCTGATGCTTGCACCATATTTATCCAGCAAAACATAATGCATATACATTATTCTTTGTCGAAAACTCTCCATAGCCAGAAAACTATAAGCGCTACAGCGATAATCCACACAGAAATAATAACTATTGTTCCCGCTCTTCCGAGCCTCGAAATCTCCTCTGGAGATTCCTCAACCTTCTTTCGAGCTTCCTCGATTACTTCTTGCGGAATAAGCTAAAAGGATACGAAAAGACCCAGTGGAATGATAATCAAATCATCAAGGTATCCCAAAAGAGGAATAAAATCAGGGATCAGATCGACAGGGCTGAAAGTATACGCCACTACAAAAAACAGGAATATGCGTGTTAGCAGAGGTGTACGAGGATCTCGGAAAGCATAATAGATTACAAAAATTTTTTTCCGTAATTCCTTAACCGCTTCCTTCCATCGCGTGAACACGTACAGCCTCCCCTAACTTATCAGAAACATAAGAGAAATTCGTTCTTGCCATTAGAATTCAATCCTAACGTATTTTAATGAATCATTTAAGGAATTGGTCCTTGACAAATGAGTATTTCATGCTAAGGTTGTATCTAATAAACGGGATCTGTTGTCTGACAGGTTCAGAAACTGGGCTGAGAATATCGTGAAATTATACCTGATTGAAATTATTGTAATCCTGGAGCTAGTCCTCGTCCTTATTCTTGGGACGAAGAGGATAATTCCTGTCAGGATCACGTAAGGCTCAAGAAATACAAAAAGTACACGAGCACTTCCTGACAGGGAAGTGCTTTTTTCTTGTGTACAGGGAAGAATAGAAAATAACATGTCTGGATTTATAACCTCACTCGCCCTACTGTTTGTCATTATTATCGAGCTGTTGCTCGTCCTTGAGCAGCAGCATATGGCGATTGAGCCGTCTCCGGCATGGGTTGGGAAAAAGTGTAAATAACACGAAGCCCACACAAACAGAAACAACAGGAGCCGCCTCAATCGCCAGAGGCGGTTTTTTTTATATCTGAAACCCACTTTTTGGAGGAAATAATGAAACAGCAAAAAAGCACAAATACAGCAGGTCACGAAAACAAGGCCATGTTCGGCAAGATCAATGACAAGCAGAGCTCATGGTCTAATGCATGGTATGCAGTCTGGGAAGGAAAACCCGAGACTCGCACTAATGGAAAAAACGCCCCCGGAAAGAAGAACCCGCCCGTTCAGGACCCCTCCTGGTAAGCGGGTTCTTTTCTTTTACAGGCAGTATTCAGACCATTCAGCTTTCAGGGTAATACAAACTCTGACAACACGGTCCAGGAAATTTGATGCTGAGCGTATTTAACAGTCATCATACGGAAAGGCTTGCTGCACCGGTGTTCATCTGACAGCTTCTTTTACCTGGTTCTGTCCAAAAGCTGTCATTGTTGAGGGAAACACCAGGCTGCAAAGCCGGACCATTCAATATCAATTTAAGGAAGAATTATGCGATCGGATCAAATAAAAAAGGGATTTCAAAGAGCCCCACACCGCTCTCTGCTAAAGGCTACTGGTATACGTGATGAAGATATGGGGAAGCCATTCATTGCTGTTGTGAATTCATACATCGACATTGTTCCAGGTCACGTACACCTTCAGGAATTCGGGAGGCTGGTCAAGGATGAAATCCGGGCGGCCGGAATGGTGCCCTTTGAATTTAATACGATCGGTGTTGATGATGGCATCGCGATGGGCCATGAAGGCATGAAGTTCTCTCTTCCAAGCCGGGAACTCATTGCAGATAGTGTGGAAACGATGATGTCTGCACACTGTTTTGATGGAATGATCTGTATTCCAAACTGCGACAAGATTGTCCCCGGCATGCTGATGGCTGCTGTACGGCTCGACGTACCGGCAATTTTCGTAAGCGGTGGTGCCATGCCAGCCGGACGCACACCCGAAGGAGAAACCGTTGACCTTATCAGCGTGTTTGAAGGAGTCGGCGCATACTCATCCGGAAAGATCGACGAAAAACGTCTGAAAGTTTTGGAAGATACAGCCTGCCCATCATGCGGCTCATGCAGTGGTTTGTTTACCGCCAACAGTATGAACTGCCTGATGGAGGCATTGGGAATCGCTCTCCCATTCAACGGGACTGCTCTGGCAAAAACTCCCGAAAGGGAAGAGCTCGGACGCAAGGCTGCCCGAAGGATGCTGGAACTCGTACAGAAAGACCAGACAGCACGATCCTTTATCACACGTGATGCAGTCGATGATGCTTTTGTTCTGGATATGGCGATGGGCGGAAGCACCAATACGGTACTCCACACCCTGGCAATCGCAAACGAGGCCGGCATTGACTATCCAATTGAACGTATCGACAGGATTGCCTCACAGGTACCACATTTATGCAAGGTGAGCCCCGCTTCAACCTGGCACATGGAAGATGTCCATCGAGCCGGTGGTGTTCCTGCCATCATGCATGAAATTGCCAGTCACAGCGATATCCTCCATAAGGACCGGCCAACAACCGCTGGATGTTCCTTTGGAGAATTGATCTCAGATGCAAGCATCAAGGATTTCGATGTTATCCGCCCATATGAAAATCCACATTCTTCAAGCGGCGGGCTGGCTGTTCTTACAGGTAATCTAGCCCCTGAGGGAGGCATTGTTAAAACAGCAGCTGTCGATTCTTCCATGTGCGTTTTCTCTGGTCCTGCCAGGATCTATGAAAGCCAGGATGAAGCGATGGCAGGAATAATGAACGGCGAGGTGCAGGCCGGTGATGTTGTTGTAATCCGATATGAAGGTCCGGCTGGCGGCCCCGGAATGCAGGAAATGCTCAGCCCCACAAGTGCAATAGCAGGCATGGGATTGAGCGCAAGTGTAGCACTGATTACAGACGGTCGTTTTTCCGGAGGCACGCGCGGTGCATGCATCGGGCATGTCAGCCCGGAAGCAGCTGCGGGAGGACCCATCGCTGCGCTGGAAGAAGGAGATGTAATCAATATCGATCTGGACAAGCGTACATTGAATGTCCAGCTTACAAATGAACAGATAGATAACAGACTGAAAAACCTTCCACCCTTTACGCCAAAGGTCAAAAGCAAGTGGCTGCGCCGTTACTCAAGGATGGTAACCAGTGCTTCAACCGGCGCAGTTCTGCAAGATGTGTGAAGGCAGCAAGTTAGTCAGGAGGAGAACGATGAAACGTACAGGTGCGGAAATAATTTGGGAAGTCTTGCTCAGTGAAGGAGTTGATACGGTATTCGGTTACCCGGGGGGAGCTGTTCTGCCGATGTATGATGCTCTGACAAAATACCCGATCCACCATGTCCTTACCCGCCACGAACAGGGTGCCGCACATATGGCCGATGCCTATGCACGTGCATCAGGTCGAGTTGGCGTAGCAACAGCTACATCCGGTCCGGGAGCCACAAACCTCGTAACCGGAATCGCTACTGCAATGATGGATTCTTCTCCGATGGTTTGTATCACCGGCCAGGTTTCAGGCAAAGCTATTGGAAGCGATGCATTCCAGGAAATTGATGTTACCGGTGTAACCCTTCCGATAACCAAACACAACTACCTTGTACTCCATGCAGATGAAGTAGCTCCCGTTCTGCGAGAGGCATTCTACGTAGCTCGATCCGGCCGTCCAGGCCCTGTTCTTGTGGATATCAGCAAGGACGCCCAAAACGAAATCACCGAGTATATCCCGGATACCACTCCGATAAAACTGCGTGGTTACCGTCCTGACCTGCGAGCACTTCCGGAAGAAATCGAAAAAGCCTGTGAGTTGATTACCGAATCCAAACAACCCATCATCCTTGCCGGCCATGGAGTTTTGATGTCTGGAGCCATGGATGAACTGAAAACGTTTGTTGAAAAAACGCAGATACCTGCTGCAATAACCCTTCTCGGAATTGGCAGTCTCCCTGCGTCACACCCGATGAATCTCGGTATGATGGGAATGCATGGTGAGGCTTGGGTGAATCATGCCATCCAGGAAGCAGACCTTCTCCTTTCATTTGGAATGCGTTTCGACGATCGTGTAACCGGCACGCTGGAAACCTATGCCCCTAACGCAAAGGTTATCCACATCGATATCGACCCATCTGAGATCAACAAAGTCATTCAAGCTGATGTAGGCCTTGTTGGAGATTTAAAATATCTGCTTCAGAAATTAATTCCAGCTCTTCCAGATCTTGCGCACAATGAATGGCTCGATTGTATCGAGAATCACCGCTCGCAGACCAAGGAAAATGACATCCAGAACAAGCTTCCTGATGATATTCTTTTTGCTGCACACGTGATAAATGACATCTGGCGGCTCACCGAAGGTAAAGCAAGCATCGTAACCGATGTTGGCCAGCATCAGATGTGGACAGCGCAGTACTACCACCAGGAAGAACCGTATCGGTTTATTACCTCTGGCGGGTTGGGTACCATGGGCTACGGCCTACCGGCTGCGATCGGTACCTGGTTTGCCAACCCGGAAAGCGAGGTATGGGCTATTGTTGGAGACGGCGGCTTTCAGATGACCGCCTCCGAACTCTCCACATGCGCACAGGAAAAAGCGAAAGTAAACATAGCAATCATCAACAATGGTTATCTGGGTATGGTACGCCAGTGGCAGGAGTTTTTCTATGAGCAGCGTTATTCTGCCACACCGATGCACAGCCCGGATTTTGTCAAGCTGGCTGAAGCACACGGTCTGGAAGGAATTCGAGTAGAACATCGAAGCCAGGTAGAGGATGCCATCAAAAGGGCACGAAATGCAGAGGGAACAGTAGTACTCGATTTCCGGGTGCTTCCGGAAGATTGTGTATACCCTATGGTACCTGCTGGTGCTGCACTCCATGAAATGATCAGACGTCCCGAACAGGCTGTCAAATCCGGAGGTGGAAAATGATTAGCAACAATGGCAACCACGCAAATAAAAAAACCATGCGGACTTTTGCCGTTTATGTTGAGAATAAACCCGGCGTTCTAAACAGGGTTGCCTCCTTGTTCCGCAGGCGAGCTTTTAACATTGAATCACTTACTGTCGGCCATACAGATGAAGAAGGTGTCTCACGAATGACGATTGTTATAGAGGCAGATGACACAGTCGCCTGGCGTGTAGAGGCAAACCTGTACAAGATGGTCAATGTACTGAGAATAGAAGATCTCACACACGTACCTATCGTTTCACGCGACCTCGCATTGATAAAGGTCAAAGCCAATGCAGAAAATCGTGCTCAGGTTCTGCAGATCTGTGATGTTTTCCGGGCTCATGTTGTTGATGTGCATCCGGAAGCACTCGTTGTTGAGATCACAGGAGCAGAAGACAAGATTGAGGGATTACTGGATGTACTTCGTCCTTTCGGGATTATCGAAATGGTTCGGACAGGGCGTGTAGCAATGGCACGTGGTTCAGCAACTCCTTCTGAGGCGCCTGAATTCGTATCAGCAGCTCTTCCTGTTAATGGGAAGAACTAGCCTATAACTAAATTTTCTACACATTCAAACACTGGAGTATTGTACATGGCAAAAATTTACTACGATCAGCATGCAGATGAAGCAATCATCAAAACAAAAAAAGTAGCAATCATAGGTTATGGTTCTCAAGGGCATGCACATGCCTTAAACCTGAAAGAAAGCGGCGTTACTGTACGTGTTGGCCTTCGCGAAGGCAGCAAGAGCAAAGCTGCAGCAGAGGAAAGCGGCCTAACGGTTTCTACCGTTTCGGAAGCTGCTGAATGGGCAGATGTCATCATGCTCCTCGCACCGGATACAGCCCAGCCATCTATTTACAGGAATGATATTGCTCCAAACCTCAAACCAGGTGACACCCTTATGTTTGCTCACGGTTTTAATATTCGTTTCGGGACTATCAGTCCCCCCGGGAGTGTGGATGTAAGTATGATCGCGCCAAAGGCACCTGGCCACAGGGTTCGTGAAACTTACCAGGAAGGCGGCGGGACACCTGCGCTGCTTGCCGTAGAGCAGGATGCAAGCGGCAAAGCCAGAGATAATGCTCTATCCTATGCCCATGCGCTTGGCGCTACGCGGGCTGGTGTTATCGAGACCACCTTTGCTGAAGAAACAGAAACCGATCTTTTCGGCGAGCAATCCGTGCTGTGCGGCGGTGTCAGTGCACTGGTTAAGGCAGGATTTGAGACACTGGTCGAAGCCGGGTATCAACCTGAAATCGCTTATTTCGAATGTATGCATGAACTAAAACTGATCGTGGATCTTATGTACCGCGGCGGATTGAACTACATGCGTTACTCTGTCAGTGACACTGCGGAACATGGTGACTACACAGCCGGGCCAAAAATTGTGACAGATGATACCCGTGCTGCGATGAAACAGATTCTCTCTGATATCAAGAACGGCACTTATGCTGAAGAATGGATTGATGAGAACCATGAGGGCCGCCCCTGGTTCAATAAAATACGTCGAAGCGAGCAGGATCACCAGATTGAGAAGGTTGGCGCCCAACTGCGTGCAATGATGCCTTTCCTGGATCCTGTCAATATTAAACCAGGTGAATAGGAGTAAATCGAAGATGACACAAGAAAGCACCCCAGATAACCACGTTCGTATCTTCGATACAACCCTGCGCGATGGCGAACAATCGCCTGGCGCTACTTTGACTTCTGCTGAAAAACTGGAAGTTGCACGCGGCCTCGCCCGTCTTGGCGTCGATATTATTGAGGCAGGATTTCCCGCAGCTTCTCCAGACGACCTTGCAGCTGTGCAGCGTATTGCTAAGGAAGTCGGGAAATCTCCTTCATATAACACCGATGAAACGCTCCATGTTCCATCGGTTTGCGGCCTCGCCCGCGCAATCAAGGGAGATATTGACAAAGCATGGGAAGCGGTTCGTCCGGCTGAAAAACCGCGTATCCACACTTTCCTGGCCACTTCAGAAATCCATATGAAGCATAAACTGAGGAAAACTCCACAGGAAGTGCTTGCAATCGTAGCTGAAATGGTTGCTTATGCACATTCACTTTGTGATGATGTTGAATTCAGCCCGGAGGACGCTGCTCGCAGTGATCCAGCCTTCCTGTATGAAGTTCTTGAAACAGCTATCAAAGCCGGTGCAGCGACTCTGAATATTCCCGATACTGTCGGATATGCTACTCCAGAGGAATTCGGGGCATTGATCCGGGGTATCAGGAAGAATGTAAAAGGAATTGAAAACGCAGTGATATCTGTCCATTGTCACAACGACCTCGGCCTTGCTACTGCAAATTCCCTCGCTGGAATCCATGCCGGTGCCCGCCAGGCAGAAGTCACCATCAACGGCATAGGTGAACGTGCAGGGAACACTTCGCTTGAAGAAGTAGTAATGACACTTCATACCCGAAGGGCAGTATTCAACCTGTTTACGACAATTGATACCACTCAGATCTTCCGCGTCAGCAAGTTAGTCAGCAACTACACCGGGATACCGGTTCAGCCAAACAAGGCTATTGTCGGGGCAAATGCGTTTGCACATGAAGCAGGAATCCATCAGGACGGTATGCTCAAGCACCGCACAACCTATGAAATCATGCAGCCGGAAACAGTCGGGGTAAGCCACAGCCAGCTTATCCTTGGAAAGCATTCCGGCAAACATGCTCTCAAAGTCCATCTTGAAAACCTTGGATTCGATCTCGACGACGATCAGCTCGTTAAGGCATTCAGGCGCTTCAAGGACCTCGCTGACAAGAAAAAAGAAATTACGGATGCAGACCTGGAAGCATTAATGGCAGACGAGTTCCACCATCTGCCGGAAATCTATTCGCTCGACGGCCTCCAGGTAACCTGCGGAACCATGGGTATGCCCACTGCCACAATACGGCTCCGTGGTCCGGATGGGAAAATGCACATTCGTGCCCATACGGGCACGGGGCCGGTAGACGCAGCTTTTCATGCTATTGATGAAATCATTCAAAAAGACAGCAGACTGCTTGAGTTTGCCGTCAGAGCTGTGACGGAAGGTATCGACGCCCAGGGTGAAGTTACTGTTCGTGTACAGGGAAGTGAGGATGAACGTACACACCATGCACAGAGGTCACGTCCCCAGACTCGATCGTACGGTGGATATGGTGCTGATACAGATATTATTGTAGCCAGTGTCAAAGCCTATCTATCGGCACTGAACAAACTGCTTGCCGCAGAAGGATATGAGGTTCCCGCCTCCAGTACGCTTGATTCCGTATCTGACGCTGATCCGGCCCAACCAGAAAAAATGACCGCCTGAAACGGTATGAATATCTTATCTTGAAGAATTGGAAAGTATGTATGAGCCAACCACAAACACTATTTGACAAAATCTGGGAGCGGCACATTGTCTCTCAGCAGCCTGAATTTCCGACAGTTCTTTATATCGACCTGCATCTTGTTCATGAGGTAACCTCACCACAGGCATTTTCCGGCCTGAGCGATCGCGGCTTTGCTGTTCGCCGACCTGAGAAAACCTTCGCAACCATGGATCACGCCATTCCCACCCTTCCTCGCAGCCTCCCTGTCGAGGATGAGCAGGCAGCTGCCCAGCTGGAAAGACTCGAAAACAACTGCCGGGAGCATGGTATAGAAGTATTTGGTATGGATTCAGACCGGAATGGCATTGTCCATGTTATCGGCCCGGAACTCGGCCTTACCCAACCGGGACAGACAATCGTCTGCGGCGACAGCCATACATCCACGCATGGTGCCTTTGGATCTCTTGCTTTTGGTATTGGCACCAGTGAAGTCGAGCATGTCCTTGCAACTCAATGCTTGCTGCAGTCCAAACCCAAATCTTTCGAAGTACTTTTTGAAGGTACCCTCCCTGAAGGTGTCACTGCAAAAGATATGATCCTGGCATTTATTCAAAAGGCAGGGGTTGGAGGCGGCAGCGGATATGTTATCGAATATCGCGGCGCTGCCATTGAACAGCTCGATATGGAATCACGCATGACAATCTGCAACATGTCGATCGAAGCTGGAGCCAGGGCAGGCATTATCGCTCCCGATGAGAAGACATTTTCTTACCTGAAAGGAAGACCGTTTGCCCCGAGTGGTGAAGCATGGGATGCCGCAGTAGAAGACTGGAAAACACTCCCTACTGATGAAGGTGCTCAATTCGACAAATCTTTCAATATCGATGTTTCCACACTTGAACCCATGATTACATTCGGTACCAATCCAGGGATGGGTATGCCCATTATTGGAACAATACCGGAGTTGAACCACGGCCTTCCTGCAGAAAAGCGCGATTCTCTTGAGAAAGCTTTGAAATACATGGGCCTTGAAGCAGGGCAACCGCTCATCGATAAAAAAGTGGATGTGATCTTTCTCGGTTCCTGCACAAATTCTCGTATGAACGACTTGCGGGCTGCTGCATCAATCCTCAAGGGCAAACGGATTTCGCCTGAGGTTCGTATGCTTGTAGTGCCAGGTTCACAAACGATTAAACGGCAGGCTGAGGAAGAAGGGCTGGCAAAGATCTTTATGGATGCAGGAGCAGAATGGCGCGAATCAGGCTGCTCCATGTGCATTGCCATGAACGGCGATCAACTTAAACCCGGTCAGTACTGCATCAGCACCAGCAACCGTAATTTCGAAGGCAGACAGGGACAGGGAGGGCGTACATTCCTTGCTTCCCCGCTGACAGCAGCGGCCAGCGCACTCACAGGAAAAGTTACCGACGTTCGAAATATTTATGCCAGTGGTTAATTTCCCACTGTAGTTTGGAAGGATAGAGAAGGTAGAACTTTATGCAAAAATTTCAAGTACTGAATTCACCTGTCGTTGCATTTCCTATTAACGACATCGACACAGATCAGATTATTCCAGCACGTTTTCTGAAAAGGATCCAGAAGGATGGATTCGGCGAATTTCTATTTTCAGATTGGCGATACCTGGAAGATGGCTCCCCCAATCCGGATTTTATTCTTAATCATCCACAGTCACAAGGCGCTTCCATTCTTCTGGCTGGTGACAATTTCGGATGCGGCTCATCCCGCGAACATGCCCCCTGGTCACTGATGGATTGGGGGTTCCGTGCAGTATTATCCACATCTTTTGCAGATATCTTTTACAACAATGCACTCAAGATTGGACTGCTGCCTGTCCAGATCAGCCCGGAAAACTCCCGTAAACTTTTCCAGACTTTTCAGTCTTCTCCGAATACCACGCTCACAATAAATCTTCCTTTGCAGGAGTGGACAGTATCTGAATCATTATCCAGTCATTTTGAGATTCATCCTTTCGCAAAGCAGTGTCTTCTTGATGGAATCGACCAGTTGACCTTCCTGCTCTCCTTTGAAAAGAAGATTGCTGAATATGAGGTGAGCCATGGTTCCTGAAAGAGTTCATATCTACGATACGACACTTCGAGACGGCACACAGCGCGAAGGAATATCACTTTCAGCGGATGACAAAATCCGGCTTGCACACAGGCTTGACGAACTGGGTGTTGACTTTATCGAAGGCGGTTGGCCTGGTTCCAATCCAAAAGATGTTGAGTTCTTTGGACGTGCAAAGGAAATCGAATGGAAGCATTCCATAATCACTTCATTTGGATCTACACGACGAGCAAATACAGCAGTAGACCAGGATTCCAACATTCAGGCACTTCTTGATTCTGGTACACAAGTGTGCACCCTTGTTGGAAAAACATGGGATCTCCATGTCAGAGAGGTTCTCAGGACAACGCTTGAAGAAAACCTTTCAATGATATCCGAGAGTGTTGACTACCTTAAGACTCAAGGTCGTCGAGTTTTTTACGATGCCGAGCACTTCTTTGATGGCTATTTTTCTGATCCTGAATACTCAATCAAAACACTGGCAGCCGCTCGGGATGCCGGCGCAGAAGTGCTGGTCCTTTGCGATACAAATGGCGGCACTATGCCCTGGGAGATAAGCCGTATAACAGAAGAAGTCTATAAAGCGGTACAGCACCCGCTGGGAATTCACGCCCATAATGATTCCGAAACCGCTGTCGCAAACAGCCTTGCTGCTGTAAGCGCCGGCGCTGTTCAGGTTCAGGGAACCATCAATGGCTACGGAGAACGGTGCGGCAATGCAAACCTTTGCGCCGTCATCCCGGATCTTGAGTTGAAACTGAAAACAAAATGCCTTCCTGATGGAAATCTTGTTGAACTTACAGATGTTTCCCGTTTCTTCTCCGAAGTTGCCAACCTTGCACCTGATGAGCACATGCCATTTGTCGGTAAAAGCGCCTTTGCGCATAAAGGCGGTATTCACGTCGCCGCCATGCGCCGTACCCCACTTTCATACCAGCATGTCGATCCTGGCCAGGTCGGAAACAGGATGCGAACTGTCATCAGCGAGCTGTCGGGGAAAGGGAACCTGGAAAGCATGATCGAGGAATCGGGCGTTCTCCAGGATGCTGACATGGATCTGCGGACTGTGCTCAACCAGATTAAAGATCTGGAAGCGAGGGGGTTTTCCTTTGAGGCAGCCGAAGCCTCTGTCATTATGATGATTAAAAGACAGGCAGCGGATTACCAGCCCCCCTTCAAGCTGATAGATTATTCCGTCAGTGTACAAAACAGGGAAGGACGGGGAACCTTTGCTGAGGCAATTGTGAAAATCAGTGTGGAAGGAGAGATCCTGCACACTGCCGCAGAAGGCAACGGCCCGGTGAATGCTCTGGATGCAGCCCTCAGGAAAGCACTGACCCCTGTCTATCCTGGTTTGAAAAAATTCCGCCTGGATGACTATAAAGTCCGAATTCTTGATGGTACAAATGGAACTGCAGCAACTACGCGGGTTCTGATCGATACACGGAACGGCCATCACCGGTGGAGCACAGTTGGTGCATCGGCCAATATCATCGAGGCTTCCTGGCAGGCACTCGCAGACAGTGTTGAGTACGGTATTATGCGCACCTGCATGCAGCAGGAATAATAAATTCTCTGTCAGGTTTGCTGTCAGCAAGAATCATAACAGACATATTATAAGGAGAACTCGCTATCACTATGCAGGCAAAAATCGTTGTTTTACCGGGGGATGGAATAGGCCCGGAGGTCACAAATGCAGCTATCGATGTATTGAAAGCTGCAGCCAAACAAAACAATCACGAACTTACATTTGAAGAACATCTCTTTGGCGGCTGCGCTATTGATGAAATGGGAGTACCGCTCTCGGATCAAACCCTGGACGCCTGTAAAGCTGCCGATGCGATCCTTCTGGGAGCAGTTGGGGGTCCAAAATGGGATTCGCCTTCTGCATCGGTTCGCCCTGAACAGGGCTTGCTGAGGCTTCGTAAGGAACTGGATCTCTTTGCCAACTTGCGGCCCGTACAGGTGTTTCCGGCTTTGATCGATTCTTCTCCACTCCGGCGTGAACGAGTCGAGGATGTCGATATTCTGTTCTTGAGAGAACTTACCAGCGGTATATACTTTGGCAAACCCCGTGAACGAAGCAACAAAAACGGGTATGAAACAGCCCTGGATACCATGTTCTACAGCGAAGAAGAAGTACGACGTATTGCACATCTTGCATTCAAGACCGCTCAAAAACGCCGTAAAGTTGTTACTTCAGTCGACAAAGCCAACGTACTTGAATCCTCAAGGCTCTGGCGGAAGATCGTGATAGAAGTCTCCAGCGAGTATCCTGATGTAATATTGCATCACCAGCTGGTTGACTCAATGGCTATGCGCATCATTCAGGCTGCCGGAGATTTCGATGTTGTCGTTACTTCGAATATGTTCGGAGATATACTAACTGACGAGGCTTCCGTCCTCTCAGGATCTCTCGGCCTGCTCCCAAGCGCTTCTCTCGGCTCCGGTACGCTGGGTCTCTACGAGCCCATTCACGGCTCTGCACCTGATATTGCCGGCAAAGGTCTGGCTAACCCGCTGGGCGCTGTACTAAGTGCCGCCCTGCTCCTGCGATATTCATTAAAACTTGACAAGGATGCAAAGAGGATTGAGAATGCAGTCCAGCAGGTTCTTGCCGACGGAGCCCGAACTGCTGACCTGGGAAGCGGCGATACACTCTCTACAGTTGAAATGACAACCATGCTTTGTGACAAAGTATCAAACGGATGAGTTGAGACAATTTGAAAACGATCGGAACCTGTAGATAGTTCGATCTATACATGGAGGAATCATGGAACTCGAAAATGGAAAAATGTGGCTCGATGGCAAGATGCTCAGCAATGAGGAAGCAAAAGTACCTTTTTTAAACCCGGCCCTGCACTATGGTCTGGCAGTATTCGAAGGTATCCGATGTTATGACTCGCCGAAAGGTCCAGCTGTCTTCCGTTTGAAGGAACACCTTCAACGTTTTCTGGATTCCATTCACATATTCGGCGTTATGAATATGCCCTATGACCTGGAAACACTGCGTACAGCCACTCACGAAACAGTCAGGGTAAACAACCTGCGTGAGTGTTATATTCGTCCGCTGATGTATCTTGCCAGAGGCTCCATGGGGCTCAATATCGATCTAATGGAACCGTCAGTCGGAATTGCCGCCTGGCCCTGGGGCACATACCTGGGAGAGGAAGGGCTGAGGAAAGGCGTACGCCTTCTTGTCTCCTCATTCACCAGACTTCACCCCAATGTATTCATGACCAAAGCTAAAGTCTCAGGCAACTATGTAAATTCGGTTCTTGCCAAAACGATTGCCTCCAGGGCTGGTTTCGATGAGACTGTTATGCTCGATCCCGAAGGTTATGTTGCAGAATGCAGCGGTGAAAATATTTTCATGGTCAGGGATAATGTAATCTATACACCACCGAAAGCATCGATTCTCGAAGGGATTACACGTGCATCGTTACTCACAATTGCCGGAGATCTTGGCTATGAGGTTGTAGAAGAACGAATCTCAAGAGATCAGCTGTACATTGCTGATGAAGTCTTTGTATGTGGAACTGCAGCAGAAGTCGTCCCTGTCAGGGAAATTGACTTCCGTCAAATCGGTATTGGAGGCCGGGGCCCTGTAGCCGAAGCGCTGCAATCAGCATTCTTCGACACCGTTCACGGCAAGGGAAAACATTCTGAGGAGTGGCTTGACATCGTAGATCTGTAACTGAAGCAGTGAATATAATCGTCGACGGACGGGAGTAATTCTTTGTTCCCCCGTCCGTTTTTTCTTAATAAGAGAGGCTGTCCCTGACACTCATTCCTGCAGCATTACGGGCCGGGAACATACTTGCTGCAATGGACAGGAATGTAATAATAACAAGCCAGATAATCGGCCCCTGCAAAGAAAACTGATATGACAGCTGCTGATTCAGGGCAGATGATAATCCACGTGTTGCCAGGAAGAAAGTCGCCGGCACACTCAGGGGAAGTGCAATTATCCAGCTGAGCCAACCCAGCAGAACACCTTCTCCAACCGCAAGCCTGGTAACTCGAGATGAAGAAGCTCCAATCGAGCGCATCACACCAATTTCCCTTCGGCGTTCCAATACATTCAAAGACAGTACACCGCTCAATCCAACACCCCCAACTACAGCGATTATTACCGCCATAATCGCAAGCAGCGTAAAGATCAGGCTGAAGCTGTCAATTGAAGTCTGGCTTATTTCCAGTATTGTGGCAGCACCGAATACACCCGATGCCTGCAAGTCAAGATTTCGTTCCTCCAGCATACCTGTAAGATTGAATGCAACAGCCTCGGTTTTTGCCGGATCAGTAAAACCGGTGCTTATTGAAAGTACATTAACAAGTCCCACTTTATTTATTTCCCGCTGCATTGTTTCCAGTGAGGCAAATATCGTTGAATCAGCAATAGGATCATACACAGTTCCAACAATCAACCAGTCCTCTTCACCACCCGCAGGGTCTGCTATGGTAATGATATCTCCTACTTCCCAACCGGTCTTTTGAGCAAGGCTTTCTGCCAGGACAACTGACTGCTCGTCTGTTGTTTCCAGCCAGCGACCTCTGACAACTTCCGGTTTATACAATTCTGATTCTATTGGCACGCCAAACAAACTGATACGAGGGTCAGTCACCTGCTCCTCAGCCTGCGCAACAGGGCGTCCCTTGCCAGAAGTCGCAAGCCAGGATTCCACCTGTTTGACGGAAGGATCAGAAGTCACAAGGCTTTCAACCCTTCGAGCGCGGGATGGTTCAGAGAGCGACAGGCTGATATCGTATGTATGAATCGATGTCAATTTTTCCCTATAGGTAAAACGTGATGCATCCTGCAGGCCGAGAACCATCATGAATACAACGCCTGCAAGCACAAGTGTCACCTCAATCAATATCATTCGCTTCTGATTGCGGAAGGTATTGCTGATAATCAAGACAACCGTGTATGGAATTTTGCGAAGTTTGCTGAAAAACCGGGGAATAGCTCCAAGACTTCCCTTGATACCATAGGTACTGATCGCTTCCCGCACCGTAAGCTGTACACCCTTCCGCAGCGGAATAAAAGCAGCGAGAAATGGAGCAATTACAGCAACGGCTACCTGAATGGCAATTGCCTGCATATCTACACTGAAACCAGGGTCATCCATATTCAGGAGATCGATAAACAGGGTTTGAAATCCTCGGGCACCCAATCCGCCAAGTGGAATAGAAATCAAAGCTGCCAGCAACCCATACACAAGGACAAGCAGGAAATAGCTCATAAAAACCTGCCCGGGACTGGCTCCTATAGCTTTCATTACACCGATCTGGTTGATTTGTTGGCTGATGATTGCATTGATGCTGTTGTATACAAGGAATACTCCCAGCAGAATAATGACAACTCCGATGACACCCAGAATCAAGAATAACGCATTAAGGATTTCTGCGGCCGGGGGAATGTCAGGTGGTAAAATCCGGTTCTGAAATGGAAAGGTCACACCAAATGAGTCAACGCCAATCTTCTCAAAATAGTCCTGGATTTCGAGGTCAGTCAGTTCGGCAGCTTCCTGGGAAAAAACAACATCCCTCGTCATGATCGTATCGTATGTTGAGCGTCCAATCAGTCTTTCAAACGTGCCCCGATCAGCATAAAAAATGGGCTGCCCTAAAAAGACCACGGGATATGGCCCCTGCGGTTTCAGGGTGCCAGAAATGTTCAGCGTTCTTATGCGATCATTGACCCGAACCTCAATTGTATCGCCTTCCCCTACACCGTAGAGCTCATCAGCAGTCCGGATAACTCCGATCTCGTTGCGAAACGGCCACTCTCCACTGATAAGGTTGATCAGTTCCATCTGCTGGCCTTCAAAATCCTTCCGCCCTTCGAGAAGAGCTGTCTGCCACTCTACTTCCCCGGGAAAGCGCCATTCAACAGAAGCATTCATTGTACCTTCGACTTGATAAACGCCATCGATCGTATTAATCGTGCGAAGTTGGTCGTCGGAAAGATAAGGGCTAACACCCAATTTTATCGCAGGTGGTTGTGCCTCCTGCCACTCATCGGATATAGTGCCGGCAATCAGATTGCGTCCACCAATAACCAGCCCGATACCGATCGCTCCAAGAGCAATTACCAGCACAACCTGGATGGTACGGGCTTTGTTGCTCCACAAATCGAACCAGACTTTTGTCAGTAGACCGTTCATACACTAAGCTCCAGTGGCAGTAATTCTTTCTGCGGTGAGAAAATGACAGGTGCGGCAATCTTGTCGCTGCTTACTTCACCATTGCGGATCTCAATTACACGAGGAATCTGCTTCACAAGGTTCACATCATGTGTAACCATTACAATGGTTTTCCCCTTATCCACAAGATGCAGGAATAGATCAAATACCGAATCAGCCGTTGCTGAATCGAGGTTTCCCGTAGGCTCATCAGCTATGATCAGTGCCGGGTCATTGGCAAGAGCCCGGGCTATAGCTGCCCTCTGCTGCTGCCCACCTGAAACCATACCTGGGAGCTTCCCAGCCTGGTCAGCCAACCCTACCGTCTCCAGCAAGTCCAAAGCCCGCTCAGTTCTTTCACGTCGCGTGTACTTTCCCATAAACTCCATGGGTAGAACAACGTTCTGCAGCAAGCTGAGTGAAGGCAGCAGCTGGAAAAACTGAAAAATGATTCCTATATGATCGCCACGCCATGCTGCCAGTTCATTTTCACTCATAGAATGAACAGCCTGACCCTGGACAACGACCCCGCCAGATGTAGGTTTATCTATACCTGTTATCATGTTCAACAAAGTAGATTTTCCATTACCAGATGGGCCAGTAATTGCAGCAAAATCTCCCCGTTCTATCTCAAGAGAAAGGCCTTTTAATACCGGAACGTCAACGCCTCCTACTGAATACGATTTGTGCAAATCTTTTAGACTGATCATCGCCAACTCTTTATACCTGTCCACCAATTCACCTTCCCACTATACTTCGGTTATCTATATTTTGTATAGATATTGTACAGCTTTCCAGTATACTTGTCAAGGTATTAGACAGGTATTATCCGGTTTTTTTGTGGTAACAGAAAAAAACCATGCGCGCGTAGATCGAGCAGTCGCTGCATATTCCTATCGACTGAAAGTAGATTCACTTCATTTCTGGAATATAAAGAGGGATTTCAAGGCAGATTTGTTTCAAAAAAATACAGCATCCGATCAGCATACTCATCTGGAATTACAAAGGGTCCACCCACATGGCGAGCCCCTTCGATAATCCAAACCTCAATGTTTGTACCCGCTGCATCTCTATACTGCTCGTTTACCAACCGTTCAAATCTTTCATCGCCGCCGGCCACCATCATGATTGCTGCATTTCGCAATTCCGGAAGAATATCAATAAACGCCGCAGGAACCGGCTGGTGATAATACAATTCCGACATTGCTAGAATCATCTTGTTTATCAGAAGAGCGAATTCCTCTCCTGTGGTCTCAGCTGCTGGAAAATCTTCCACTCGCTGTGCCTGGATTCCATCCAGCCACATTGCTTTTATCCTGCGCTGATCCCGATAAGCCGCATTGATCGAAATATGCGCACCAGTCGAGATCCCTACAGCACCTATTCTTTCAGGATCGACCTCAGGCCGATCCTGCAGGAAATCCAAAACTGCCAGTAAATCTCCTGCCTGAACATATCCCATCGGTGCAATCTCGCCTGATGATTCCCCGAGACCGCGCTGGTCGTACATCATTATGCCGTACCCTGCATTTATAAGCTGTTCCGCGTACCAGCTGCATCCCCGCCTGTCTCTCCCACCACCATGCAGAAGAACAATCACCGCTCCCGGATTTTCCACTGGCGGAATGAACCAGCCGGACAATGTAAACCCTTCAGGTGTCCGTATCTGAACGGATTCGTAGGTATCCGCGCCATAATCGAGCGGTGTTTCGCAGCATATTTCGTAATGGTCAGGCCTGGAATTAGCTACTACATACGCATAGGGTCCAATTATAAAAGTCACCAGCGGGATCTCAAGCAGGACCAGGAAAAGTACCCTGCGTTTGTATATCCAGCTATCGGTTCCGGATTTACCCAGGAGGAATTCCAGCAGCAAAGCAGGGATCAGACCGATTGCCATTCCATACAGAATTCCCTGGACAGGCGCGAATACATAGTACCCTACTGCACCGCCAAAAGCCGCTCCAACCAGGGCATTGAACGCAGGGAAATACAACCGCTTCATGCGAACCTGTCTTCTATCCAGGTGAACCTCCTGCCTTCGACTTATTATAAAGCTATCCTATTTTCAGAAGATATTTTTCCTATCACTACAGTTTAAAATAAGATATATTCCGGTTCTTATCCATATCCCGAGGTCAATACTGAAATCAATCCGGAAATCATCTCGGGCCAGACACCGAAAACAGGGGCCGTTCCTTTTTTTTCGAAACTGGACAATGAATGAGCAGCAAATATTGCTTCAGATTACTGCATCAGAATTAGTCAGTTATCCGATTACCAGCATTAAAAAGAACAGGAATCGTACCATGGATACACTGCGAAACCCGGTGCCTGTAAAACCAATGCAAGACCTGGCTTACGGAGTATCCTGATCTTCGGGTTTCTGCTGCCCATATGTAACGAACTTTTCAAGGACCTCCTCCATTGCTTCCTCCCCCAGAATAACCGGTTCCCCAACAGCTCGTGCTTTGAGAAACAGTTCTGAGACATATTCAACCATCTCAGCTGTAGTGAAGGCACTATCAAGAGACCCACCTACTGCCACCACACCATGGTTAGCCATCAGCACAGCATTGCCTGAGCCCATCGTTGCCAGGATATTCTCCGATAGTTTCTTTGAACCATAGGTCGCATATGGAGCGACAGGAACGGAAGCACCGGCATGGCCGATCAGGTAATGAACCGGCGGCAGTTCCCAGCCAAGGCAGGCAACAGTCGTCGCATTGAGTGAGTGTGTATGGACCACTGAGTGGATATCGGGACGAAGATTCAGAAGCCCTACATGGAACGCGATCTCGCTGGATGGAAGTTTATCTCCATCAACATGCTGTCCTTCCATATCAAGTACCACCACATCAGAAGGTTTCATGTCATCATAAAAGATTCCTGTAGGCGTAATTGCTATCAACGATTTCTCTGCATTACAAAGGCTGATATTTCCGCCAGATCCTTTCACCAGGCCGCTGTGCAGCATCCTGTATCCATACTTAACAACGAGTTCCCGTTCTTCTTTTAGTAACATGTATTAATCCTATTCAAATAAATCGAGTTTTGGTTTTTCAGTGAAATGCACTGCTGTATCGCAGATACATTTCTGATTAAAAGGACTGCGGAGCGATTCTATCAGAATATCAATCAGTTGAGGCAGCCTGACATCCAGATCCGCATTTTCGATTTTCATCGAGGTATCGATCAACCCGGCACCATAATTCACTGAGTATGCAACCCCGGCAAAATGGATACCGGCTTCCCTGGCAAGAGTCACCTCAGACCCGCCGGTCATACCCACAACATCTCCCCCCCATCCAGCATACATTCGAATTTCAGCCGAGGTTTCAAAACGCGGTCCGTTTGTGGAAACATAGGTGCCTGTTGGAGCAAGATCAAAGTTCCTTTTACGTGCAATGTTGTAAACAATATCACGCAAAGTAATGCAGTAAGGCTGTACCATGTCAGTATGGCCAAGGCCAAATTCACCGCCCTGGAAAAAAGTCGCTTCACGATGCACAGACATATCAATAAACTGGTCCAGCAGAACCATGCCCCCCGGTGGAATCATTGTTGTCAGTGATCCCACACAATAAATCCCGAGTGCACGCGAAATGCCAAGCTTCTTCATCGCAGTGATATTCGCACGGTAATTCACCTTGTGTGGTGGAATGGAATGGCCCACACCATGGCGTGTAAGGAAAACAATATCGCCATTTTCCCCCTTGCCGATATATACCTTTGCTTTTCCATAGCGCGTTTCAACTACTTCCTCCTGTGTAGCAACGCCCGGGACTTCGTAGACACCCGTCCCCCCAATAATACCAATTTTCGTCATATTATTCCTCAAGGCCTGTTTCTGATATTCTCAACAGATTTAATATACATAATCTTATTGATTGTACTTCAGGTTTAATCTGTTTGCGCAAGAGGAGCTCTTCGAAACATAATAGAAGATGAGACCTCTTTGATTGGAAAGTACTCAGCATTCTTCCAGCCAATGAAGGCGGGGCGGGAGTTGCTGATTTTCTAGAGTAAAATATCTCGGAGAGGTTTTTAAATCCCGCGGGGTCCCGGCCTGTCAGGCTTAATTTATCCTTTTGGCGCTCTTTCTATTCATTCCTCAACTGCTTGACTTGTTTCTTTCAGCAGATTGCCTGCTGCCTGGGAATCTACCGGCCGGGCAAGAAGATAGCCCTGCACATACTCACAGTTCATCTCCCGCAGTTGGTCCAGCTGTACCTCTGTCTCAACACCCTCTGCAATCGCCTTCATGCCCAAGCTGTGCGCCAATGCCAGAATGGTCTGGACGATTTCCAAACCGCCTTCATTGGTTCCCAGTCGGTTGATGAAGGTGCGGTCAATTTTTAAAGTATCAATTGGCAGCGTATGCAAATAGTTCAGCGATGAATACCCGGTACCAAAATCATCAATCTGCACCTGGATACCCAAATCTCGCAGTTGGGACAAAATAGCTACTGTGGTCTCAGAATCTTCCACAAGTAAACTTTCTGTCAATTCCAATTTTAAACTTTTAGGATCTAAGTTATTCTTCTCCAGAATATCGCTTATTGTTGTAATTAAATCCGCGTGGGTGCATTGTTTGGTAGATAAGTTTACATTCACCGTCAGTGGAGGATCCGAGGGGTACTGCTCCTGCCAGATTTTGATCTGCCGGCAGGCTTTATCCATGATCCAGTACCCGAGGGGAACGATAAGTCCACTGTCTTCGGCCATGGGTATAAATTCAGAGGGTGATATTTGGCCCCGTTCAGGGTGCATCCAGCGAACCAAAGCCTCAAATCCCACAATGCGTCTGCTCCCCAGTTTATAGATTGGTTGATAGTGGACGACGAATTGCTCCAGTTCCAATGCGGTTCGGAGATCATTCTCCAACTCCATTTGGGAAATGGCCAGATCATGCATTGCCGAATCAAATATTTCATAGCGGCCCCGCCCCAATCCCTTGGCGCGATACATTGCAATATCGGCATCGCGTAAAATATCATCGGGACTTGAGTAGTTCTCAGGTTTCAACACAATGCCCATACTTAATGAGACAAATGCCTTGTTGCCCTCCAGATGATATGGGGCAGTCACACCAGACATAATGCGGTTTGCTATATGGAGGACATCGGAGTCATCCTTGATATCTTCAAGCAGGAGGACAAATTCATCACCGCCCAATCGGGCAAGAGTATCCTTTGCCCGAATACAGGCTTGCAATCTGGCTGCGCACTCAACCAGCAACATGTCTCCCATCCTGTGGCCCAGGCTGTCATTCACTACTTTAAATCGATCCAAATCAATAAACAGGACAGCAAGAACACTATCCTCGTTTCGTTTGGCTCTTTCCATTGCTTGCTGCAGGCGATCCATCAGCAGAATTCTGTTGGGCAGTTTGGTAAGGGGATCATGTAATGCGGTATATACCAGTTTTTCTTCGGCTAATTTATGTTCCGTAATATCTCGAAAATTCCAAACCCGCCCAAAACTTTTTCCACTGATTTGCTGCGGTTGAGAATAACACTCAAATACACGTCCATCTTTGAAATTAAGGATATCGAGACTATTATTATCAGGTTCCTGATACATCCTGAGGATTTTTTCCACAAACAGATCGGGATCAATTACATTCGCAAAAACAGCCATCAAGGTTTGTTTATCTGTCCAGGACTCGTATTGAAAGTCCGGGATGTTCCACATATCGATAAAATGTTGATTAAACTTCATGATCTTTCCCTCGCCATCCACAACCAGGATTGCATCTCTCGATGCTTCCAGGGTGGCATTAATCGTCGACAAGGATTGTTGAAGTTTTGTCTCGGTCTTCTTGCGCTCGGTGATATCCCGGCCAATACCCACCAGCCCGGTCACGACTTCATTCTCATCAAATAATGGCACCTTGGTGGTCAGAATCTGTCCATGACTGCCATTCGGATTAACGATTGTCTCATCCTTGTTGATCAAGGGCTGACCCGTCTGGAAAACATTCTGCTCATCCGAAGAATACTCATCCGCAAGATCCTCGGGGTAAAATTCCCGATCTGTTTTGCCAATCAGATCTGCAGGGGAGGAGACTCCCATTATCCGGGCGATGGCCTGATTGCCAAGAATAAAGCGGCTTTGGATATCCTTGGCGTAAATAAGGTCAGGCAGGTTGTCGATCAAAGTACGAAGCATTTCTCGCTCCGCCTCCAATTTCTTCTCCATCTGCTTGCGTTCGGTGATATCGCGGTCAATACCCAGAATCAGTTCCCGTCCGCCAACCGTGATAAATGTTGTGGAAATTTCAACCGGAAATGTCTCTCCATTTTTGCGCCGATGTATGGATTCCGCATGCAGGCTTTCATCTTCCCGAAGGGCATTATAATATTCTGTCCGCTCTTCCGGCGTGCCCGGTGTAATATTCAGCAAATCGATCGACTGCCCGATCATCTCCTCCCGGGTATACCCATTCATCTTGCAGGCCGCCGCGTTGACATCCACAATAGGCCAGGAAACATCGGGATCATAAGGATCAATTAAAACCATGCCATCAGGAGAGAGTTCAAAAAGCGATGGAAAAAGATCCTCTCTTTTTTCTCTGTCAGAGAGTTCATTGGGAAGCTGTACGTTTCCCCGGTCCTGCTGTTTGACACTGTCCGCCACCTTATGCTCCTTACGTTTCCGGGAGTTCTCTGAGGTTTGTTTTCCTGTCATGAATATGCCTGCCTTTTTGATAATCCCAACCTTGTTCCAACCTCCCGCCCCGCCTGTTTTTAACATAGCGAAGAGATAGGCGTTGTATACCTCCTATCCCCATTTTATGTTATACAGGACCTATTAAAAAAGCACCAATAATAAATCCACCCGCGGTTCCGCGTCGCAATCATTTTACCTTTTATTTATCCAAACAGACAAACATTAGGGTCTGTTATGAATGAGTTCATCCCTTCTTTCGCCTGATTCGACTAAATATTAGGGTTCAAGCTCACAAAACCGAAGATCCAATATGGTTTTTCCTGCTCAACTTAAATATAAAAACAAACTGGAACATGGACTTACGCGTTTTATCCAGCCGGACAATGTTCATAGATTTCACGAAAGGAAGATCTTTGCGAGAGCTTCATCACCACTCTCCCTGCACGCCTGACGATATTCCCGGCCAGAAAAATGTACTTCAAACAAAAAGCCTTGATTTGCTGACGATATTCCATTACTTTTACCCTGTCAATCTTGATCAGCAGGAACAAGTTGCACGCCAGCATCATCAACTGGAATATGGCTTCATTGGACCAGAATGATTTGAGCAACAGCTGGCCAACCACCATGTCATATTTAGCTTCCTTGATGTAGTTCTCACTGTTACCGCGTTTCTGATAGAAATCGACCGCTTCCTCGGGAGACAGATCTGTGTTGGTGATTAAAAAAGGAATAGGCGTATTCTTCGCCTTCCAGAAAAGACATTTGCGCCCTGCCCTTCGTATCTTTAAACACACGCGAGACAACAAATCTTCTGTCTTTTTCCAGGAGATACGGGAGGTGGCAATTTCCGTGGTTTCCCAGCCTTCTTCATCTGTATAAAAGATCTGTTCTGGACCGTTGACCTGGGTCATAAACGTCGGATAAGCCATTCCCTTGATCATAACCGGCAGCCCGGCGTTTCGATCGTTTCCAGAATCTCTTTATCGAAGTCCCCGCTGTCCCTGCGAAAGGAAACTTCCAGGCTCTCTTCATTGTGGTGAGCCATAATTTCCTGGATCATTCCTGCTGCGCCATGGGCAGGATAGATGTCACCGCTTCTGACATTGCCCGTCAGGTATGCCTTGAGTTTATCGCAGAAGGCGGACTGGATGTTGTAACAGGGGGTTGCCCGGCTTTTTGGGATTGTATCCTTTGGCTGTTCCCTCCTGGTGGCCGACCACGTTGACTAGGCTGCTTTCCATATCAATGATGCTGGATTTGAGCTTGCTCCTCCTCAGAAGCTTCAGGTATCCCTTGAAGTTGATCTCCCTCAGCATCTGGATCGGCTTGCGGATGAAATTTCCCAGGAAACGAGATACCGTTTCTGGTTCTTTGGCCGAAATGTCAAACTCGTTGATCACCGCATTGCTTTGCAGCAGTTTTAGCCGTTCCAGTTTGCCGATGCCAATCAATTTGCCGCAGAGCATGATCTTGATGTGGTTCATCCTGATCCTGTTGGTCGATTGTTACTCAAAGACCAGATCATGATCGATAAGGTCAAAGATTCCATTACTTCTTGTATGTTCAAGCAGCAGAAACAAACCGGCATTCGAAGTCAGGTTCTGGCTGAGAATTCAATTTTGTTGATCACATCCACATCTCTTGATCCCCAACGATCTCTGATACAGCATTTTAACATGTGATCATTCGACGTTTTTCCTTTCACCCATTAGGTGAAAATACAGGGTCCGAAGCCCTTTCATTACCTCCTCGATTGACGTAGAATCCTGTTAATAAATATTCAATACTTTGTTTGGTGCTTTTGCTTTAAGTTGGTTGATTCGAAATAATTAATCGGATGACTCATAAAGATGTCTGTGTCATTAAACTTATATAGAAAAAAAACCTTTTGATTTCGGAATTTCGACTATCCATCATTTCGGCAAAACTATCACAATTATCAGGAGTCAGATAATGGAATACACCATTAAGGTTTCAGAAAACA
>Ga0272441_10001955_pt1:0-12500 | contig 43044 bp, 34 predicted proteins | sample SSMProp6N_FD_193582 | JGI IMG/M metagenome (GOLD analysis project Ga0272441, IMG submission 193582) | Marine sediment archaeal communities from Little Sippewissett salt marsh, Falmouth, MA, United States - SSM-Prop-6N | ecosystem: Environmental > Aquatic > Marine > Wetlands > Sediment ...
ACGCGTAAGTTCTTGGAAGAGAAGAATATTCATGCCGAGTCGATTCTGAAAATGCATGAGGGACGTCCGAACATCGTGGACGGCATCAAGAACAAGGAAATCAATCTTGTCATTAACACCCCCAGCGGCAGGATGAGTCAGTATGATGATTCCTACATTCGCAAGGCGGCAATAAAATACAAGGTTCCCTACATCACCACCGCGGCCGCAGCCGTCGCCGTGGTTAAGGGGATCGTGGCAGTTCGCGGAGGCCATGGAATTGTCAAATCGCTCCAGAATTATCACCGTGATCTGGCCGAAAAGAGAGTCGAATCATGAAATCAATGCAGGACAACTGTGGCGTTTTCGGTATCTATTCCAAACAGGATTGTGTCTACGATATTTACCGGGGAATTGATTTCCTGCAGCACCGTGGACAGGAATACTGCGGGATTTCAACCTTCGATCAGGTCGTTGACCGTGAAAAACAGATAGATTTCTTCAGAAATCGCGACGATGATGAGGTCTGGGATACCACGCCCGGTGATCAGATCAACCATGTGACCCATCATGGAAAGGTGATCAACACCTTTACGGATGAGGAACTGAGGAGCCTCACGGGACGATGGGGTATCGGCCATGTCAGCCTCTGGGAGCGGCAGCCGATGAAATGGCATTCACGGCTGGGAGAGATCGCCGTCGCCTTCAGCGGCAACGTGATGAACTCTGCCGAACTGATGCAGGAGATGATGGATCGCGGCAAGTCCTTCTATAAAAGTTATGCCATCGAGACGATTTCCAAGATCATTATTGAAGAACCGGACATCGTGAGCGGCATTGCCGCCCTGGCGAGCAAGGTCAAGGGAGCCTATTCCCTTGTTGTCCTGACAAAGGATGGCGTCTATGCGGCAAGGGATATCTATGGATTCCGTCCCCTTGTGCTGGGAAATGACGGCGAGCGTTTCGCCGTCGGTTCGGAGTCGCGGGCCATGCAGAATCTCGGTATGAGCATCTATCGTGATGTACGGCCGGGTGAGATCGTTCTCATCAACGATCAGGGCTTCAAGACGGTAAAGCAGCTCCATTCACCGCGGAAGGCCCACTGTGCCTTTGAATGGGCATACACGGCGAGCATCGATTCCCTGCTGGATGGTGTCTTCGTGCAGGAAGCGCGAAATAACATGGGCGCCCGCCTTGCCCAGCGGGATATCGACGAAGGAGGGATAGAGGCCGAAATCGTTTCGCCCGTCCCGCTGTCGGGGATCGGACATGCCCTGGGCTATCACAGGCAGTCGAAAATCGATTATCAGGAGGTCTATCTCTATCATCGTTACGCCGATCGCAGTTACACCCAGGCCACGCAGGTCGCCCGCGAGAAGATGGCCAAGAGAAAGCTTTCCATTCTGCCCTATGCGATCAAGGGGCGGCGTATTGTCCTCTGTGACGACTCCATCGTCCGGGGAACGCAGATCATGTATAAAGTAAAAGAGTTGAAGGATGCCGGTGCGCGGGAAGTCCATGTGCGCGTTGCCTGTCCTCCCCTTATGTATCCCTGCGACTTTGGGGTTTCCACACGTTCCTATGAGGAATTGCTCGCCCGGGAATTTTTCGGCACCAACGACATCATGTCCATGAAGGATTTACGGGATCTCGAGACCTGGATTGCCCGCAAGGTCGATGCCGATTCGGTGAAGTTCAACACCATGGACGATTTTGTCGCCGCCCTGAGGATTCCGAGGGGCGAACTCTGCCTCAAGTGTTTTGACGGTCATGTTCCCTGGAAAGAGTAAGGAACGTCTTCTTTTCTCAATCAAAATGAATGTGCATGAGCGAAAGAGGGTTTACGAAGCGGTTCCGCAGTTTTATTCCCCAGTGAAGGTGGGGACCGGTGACCCTGCCGGTGGAGCCTATCCGGCCGATTACGGCGCCCTTGCGGATTGTATTTCCTTTTTTCACATGGGCTTTTGAAAGATGGCAGTATATCGAAAAAAGTCCTGCCCCGTGATTGATGATTACCGTCTTGCCGGCATAGTAAAGGTCATGGACCAGGACGACGGTGCCGCCGTTTGATGCATGAACCTCCTTTCCCCGGGGTGACCGGAGATCGATTCCCCTGTGCCGGGAGACATACCCGTTGTTGAAGAGTCGTTTATCACCGAAGGTGCCGCTGATGCCACCCTTTACGGGATAGATGAAGCCGCCCGTCCCCCGCCATTGCAGCTCGGGATTCCGGTATGCCGCGTTGACGATGGCCCGTTCCTTTTTGATTCGCAGCTCCTCCGCGGGAGGCGGTGCCACATATTTTCGTGCCACCGTGATCTTCCTTTGCGGGAATGTGCCTTCGGCCACATTCAGTCTTACCGTGAATTCCCTGTGCCGGTTACGGGAAAAGAAGATATCGACGCGAAGGTCATGGGCACCGGGGACCGTTTCAAGCCCCGCGCCGATGAGTGCGAAGAATCCGGTATCTTTTCCCGTTGATACGAAGGGGACGTCAAGGCCGTCGAAATGGGCTTCAGCTCTCAAAAGGGACGGTGCCTCAAGGGAGATCTTCAGCAGGTCTCCCTGGATGAGGGGCCTGTTATCAGACCGGAGGATAATCGTTCCCTCCTCGATTGAGGAGGAGAGATAAAATGCACTGATATCCGATGCCTGTGAGAAAAAGCATATAATGATCAGTATCGTGACCTGAAAAAATCTGTTCATGTTTCATTCCACCTGCGCAGGGTTCTTTGTTACTCCTTTGTCTTTCTGGTGGAGAATCTAACGGAACCGCCTCGCTATAGCAATAAAAATATAGACAATTTCGTCGACATCATTTAGGCTGTCACTGCGCTGGAGCACCGTGATAACGGCTCTGGTGGCGATGCCGAAAGTTCGGGTAATTCGACATGCCTTCATTCGGGTGTGGCAGCGGTCCGGCCGGGATGGGATGTCCATGTTGACAGGTATCAGGAAGACGGATAAGAAAAGGTGTCGTGGTCGCCACAGATATGGCGGCAGGTGAAGCGAGTCCCGCTCAATGGGGGACCGGGGAAAAATGTGGGAACAGACCATATATCATCATTAAGGAGTAAGGGGATGGAAAGAGTGAGAACGCTGGCGATTCTAATGGTATTGTTGACTGCCTTCTGTCTGTCGGGTTGTGCGGCGGTCGTTCTGGGTGGTGCTGCGGCGGCGACGGGTACGGGAGTATATGTCTATGTCGAGGGAGACATGAAGACTGATTATCACTATTCATTCGAGGATGTGTGGACCGCCTGCGAGTCCGTCATTGAAAAAATGAATGCCCTCGATGTGGTAAAAGACAAGGATGTGGGGAAGGGTAAGATTCAGGCGGTTGTCGATGGTGAAAAGGTCTGGTTTACCGCCAAATACAAGGCGGACGAACTGACCTCTCTCACCGTCAGGGTCGGTTTTCTGGGGGACAAGGTGGCATCCCAGCGGCTGCACGATATGGTGGCCGATTATTTGAAGAATAGATAAGGGCGGACCGGTCGTTTTGCGGCGGCGGCCCTGTCCGGCGGAACCATGATCCGGGCAGACATGACGTTGAACGGGGGTGGCGGTGCGGTATCTTATAACAGGCGGATGCGGGTTTATCGGTTCAAACATCGCGGAAGAATTACTCAGGCGGGGAGAAGAGATCCGTGTCCTCGACAATCTTTCTTCCGGGAAAGAGGACAACCTTGCCTTTGACGGCGACGGTTCGATTGAACTCATCATCGGTGATGTGACAAAGGAAGAAGACTGCCGCCGGGCGGTACGGGATGTCGATTATGTTCTGCACCATGCGGCACTGGTGTCCGTACAGGGGTCCATCGACAATCCGCTTCTTGCCAATGCCGTCAATATAACGGGAACGCTGAATATGCTTGTGGCCGCCAGGGATGCCGGGGTGCAGCGCTTTATACTGGCCAGTTCCTCGGCGGTGTACGGAGATCTGCCCGGTTCCGGCCCCGCGCCCGATGAGGCAAAGATCGAAACCATGACCACCAATCCCCTGTCACCCTATGCAGTCGGAAAGCGCAGCGGCGAAGAGTATTGCAGCGTGTTTTCAAGCCTCTACGGCCTCAGAACCATTGCGCTCCGCTATTTCAACGTCTTTGGAAAGCGCCAGGACTCAGGATCGCCCTATGCGGGCGTTATCCCGAAATTCGTGACGGCGCTTCAAAAGGGGGAGCAACCGGTCATCTATGGCGACGGTCTGCAGTCACGGGACTTTGTCTTTGTGGGCGATGTGGTACAGGCGAACCTGATGGCCTGCGGGTTTCGCGGTGCCGCGAACCGTCAAGGGGACATATTCAATGTTGCCAGCGGGAAGTCATCCACCGTCACGGAACTCCTGGACGAGCTGAAGGATATTATCGGCAGCACGGTTGCGCCTCGCCATGACGATGCCAGGCCGGGCGATATCCTCCACTCACGTGCCGATATATCCCATGTACGGGATACGCTCGGCTTTACCCCGGGTTTCTCTCTCCGGGAAGGCCTCGAAGAGACGGTTCGATGGTATCAGGACCACACCCCTTGAGGCCTTTAGTGTGAGGGGTCTTTCTTTCCCTCATCGAGTGAGTACTGCTTGATTTTTTTGTGGAGGTTGCTCCGCTCGATGCCGATTGCCTCGGCGGTTTTCGAAACATTCCAGTCATATTCCTCGAGTTTTCTTTCAATAAAATCTTTTTCAAATTTCTTTTTTTCCGAATGATAGGAGTTCGACAAGGATTGATTGTCCGATTCCCCCTCGTCGGGGCGCTCCTTTATCAGGGGCGGAATGTCCTGGGCCCCTATGGAGTCGGAGGGTGTAATAATGACAAGACGCTCGATGATATTCTTCAGTTCCCGCACATTGCCGGGCCAATCGTGCTTCATCAGTACCTTGAGTGCATCGTTGGTTATCTGCTTTTCCGTGATTCCTTCCTTGATTGAGAATTCCCTGGCGAACCGCTTGGCAAGGAGCGGAATGTCGCGTTTCCTTTTTCGCAGGGGGGGGACGATAAGAGGTATCACGTTCAATCGGTAGAAAAGGTCCTGCCTGAATCTGCCTTCTTCCATTTCATGTTCCAGGTCCTTGTTGGTGGCGGCGAGTACCCGCACGTCCGTCTCGATAATCCTGGCGCCCCCGACCCGTTCGAATTTCTTTTCCTGGAGGATTCTCAGTATCTTGGCCTGGGCCCTCTGACTCATGTCGGCCACCTCGTCGAGAAAAATAGTGCCCTCATTGGCGAGGTCGAACTTGCCCCGCTTCTTTGACGTCGCTCCGGTAAAGGCGCCTTTTTCATGGCCGAACAATTCACTTTCAATCAGCTCTTCCGGTATCGCCGCACAATTCACTTCGATGAACGGTTTCGACGCTCTTCGACTCTGACGGTGAACGGACCGGGCCACGAGTTCCTTGCCCGTGCCGTTTTCTCCCATGATGAGGATCCAGGCATTGGTAGGGGCAATAATCTGTATCATTTCCTTCAATTCGGTAATCGCCCTGCTGGTGCCGTGGAGTTCGTAGTCCTGTCTGAATTTGTCCCGGAGAAGCCGGTTCTCTTCTTCCAGGCGAACGATCTCGAGGGCATTGCTGACAAGCAGGAATACCTTGTCCAGGGAAAGGGGCTTTTCGATAAAATCAAAGGCTCCCAGTTTTGTGCACGTGACGGCGGATTCGACGGTGCCGTGACCGGATATCATGATCACGGGTATATGGTGATATTTCGATTTTATCTGTTTCAGCGTTTCGATTCCGTCAATTCCCGGCAGCCAGATGTCCAGAAGGATGAGGTCGGGTAGTTCCTCTTCGAGCAGACTCAAACATTCTTCGCCGCTCGATGCCGTCAGGACATCGTATCCCTCGTCGGAAAAGGCGCCTTTCAGCGAAAGGCAGATACTTTCTTCGTCGTCTACAATGAGAATCGTCTTGTGCATGTCAACTTACCTGTTCAACCGGGAGTTCGAAAGATACGATGGTTCCTCTGGGTTCGTTATCTCGAACATTCACCAGTCCGTTGTGATCGGATATTATTGAGCTTACGATTGCAAGTCCCAGCCCTGTCCCGTGTTTTTTCGTTGAGAAGTAGGGTTCGAAGAGCCGCGTCTTGTCCTGCGGCCTGATGCCGGGACCGTTGTCCTTGACATCGACGCGAACCCGCCTCTGCTTTCCGTCATAGCAGGTGGCGATTTCTATCTTTCCACCATCGCCGCGGCCGGCCGAGAGGGCCGCAACGGCATTATCGATGAGATTTGTCATGACCCGTTTTATCTGTTCCACATCAATGTTTACGAGAGGCACATCGGCACCCTTTCGGAAATTGAAGGTGATACCCCTGCCGGTCTCTTCAAAGAGGGTGATTGAATCTTCTATGATGACGTGGATATCGTAGGGCTGCGGTTTGGCTTCGGGCATGCGGGCAAACCGGGAAAACTCGTTCACCAGATTCTTGATCACGTCGACCTGATCGACGATCGTTTTGGTGCATTCCTTGAAGACGGAACCGTTGCCCGCGTCAATTGTGTCGCCGTACCTGCGCTGCAATCTCTCGGCGCTGAGTTTGACCGGCGTGAGGGGGTTCTTGATCTCATGGGCTATGCGACGGGCCACTTCTCTCCATGCGGCGACTCGCTCGGCCTTCTGAATCTGGGTGAGATCCTCGAAGACAACGACAATCCCGATATAATTACCGTGATCATCCCTCAGGATTGTCGCCGATACAAGAATGGTCAAGACCCTGTCTTTCAGCATGAGCTGTATCTGCTTTTCGAGACTGTCACTGTCACTTTCCCGTAATTCGTGGAGAAATTCGTTGACCAGATCCATATGCTCCGGTTGCAGCACCTGCTGATATTTCCGGTTGATGACCTTGTCGGTACTGATGTTGAGCATTTTTTCCGCGGCCCTGTTGATCGTACTGATAAGGTCATCCTTGTCAACGGACACCACGCCCGCCGAGACGTTCCGAAGGACCGTCTCCATATATTTCCGACGCTGTTCAAGGTCGATATTCGCCAGTTGCAGGTGTTCGCTGCTTTTCTTGAGATCAGCCGTCATCTGGTTGAAGGAATCCACCAGGACGCCTATCTCATCTTCCGCAAGAACATCTATGTGGTAATCGAGGTTGCCGTTGGCGATTTCATGGGTTCCCTCGGCCAGATCCTGAATCGGTACGGTAATGCCCTTCGCGAGATAGAGGCCGAACCAGGTGGCGGAAAAGGTGATCAGCAGGGTAACGATGAAAAGCATGAGTATGTAGCTGAACTTTATGGGGTTCTTCAATAATTTGAGCTGTTTGTGCTCTTCCGACGTCTTGGCGATAACCGCCATCTTGTCGATGAGTTCCTTCTTGATAAAGTAGCTGACCACCACCATCCCGACGACCTCTTTCGGGGTGAAGTTGGAATAGAGGGGGACGATCCCGCTTATAACGTCTCCTGCACCGGTAGTGTGCACCGTTGAGAGGTCCTTGCCCATATAGACGTCTTCAATCACCCTGGGAGAGTATTCCGAAAGTTCCATATCGGGATGACCGGGATCTTTCAGATAGATGCGCTCGCTTCGGTTGTCAAAGGAGACTTCGATCGAACCGAGCTTGAAAAAGCGCTGGCGCTGGGTGAGAATTGTTTCAAGGTACCGGGATTGTTCTTTCTCGTAGAGTTTGCCGTCGGAAATTTCGGTGCTGATCTGTTTTGCATAATATTTGGCGTCGTCTGCAAATTGCTGGTAATAGTCCTGGGCAATTTCAAGGGAGGAATTCAGGGCGCCGCCCATTTTCATGTCGAACCAGTTATCGATGCTGTTTGAGAGAAACTGGATCGAGATCAGGAAAAGCACCACTGTCGGTATGAGCGAGAGACTCACGAACGCCGTCACCAGCTTCGTCCGTAATTTTGATCCGAGTATGCCCCGTCGCCGCTCGAATATTAATTTGACCAGGTTCCGGGTAATAAGAAATATCAGAAGGATGATAAGGATAAGGTTTATATTGACGAGACCGAAGATGAGCACCTCGTTTGACAGGGGGATAAGCCTTTCGATGCTGGTCAGGTGGCTTTCGATATAGGTAAGCACGATAATAACGGCGATGGTGATGATAATGGCCAGCCGTTCCCGGCGGCGCCGTTTTAATTCATGCGAATCTGTTTTTTTTGGTGTGTCCTTCATCATTGCCCTTAATACACGAAATCGTGCCGGTGCCAGTCGGTTTCGAAATCCCAGAGTGACACAAAAAAGAAGACATACTCGAGATGCAGGGGAAGTCTGACCGCATCAAGTTCCGCCTTGACCCGGAGATAATATCGATGGTTCTTGCTCAGTTGAACGAGCGGCGCGACGCTCACGCCGTTTACATCAGACATGGCTGTCTGTGCTTTGGTAAAGTCAGTGAATTGTTCAACCCGTTCACCGCCCTCCGTATAGGCAACATAGAAGATCTTTTTAACGGTATCGTATTTCACGGTATGTTTTATTTCCTGCAATGCTATTTTCTTGTCTGTCCAGTAATCACGCTCCTGATATAATTCAACGGTAAAGGTGAATGTCGTGGGAATGCCCGCAAGAATGGCTTCCTCCATTTCGCTTGTAAAGCAATGTGTAACCCTGAAGTAGACAAGGACATTCTCCGGCGTGTTGGTGATCAATATGTCCGAGATGCGGGCGTCTTGAGCATGGGTTTTTACGGGATTAGAAAACAGAAATAGAAGGCATGCTGCGACGTACAGGGCATACACACATTTTTTCCAGCGTCTGTTCATTGTTGTTTGATACCGTATCGCGCTATGAGTAATCTGGATTTGTCACAAGATGCAAATAGTAGGAAACCCTTACCTAAAAAGCAAGGCTTATTTGACGGGTATGACGGGGGAAGGGGGGTATGAACGGTTAATAGCGTGCCTGAACCTTTCGTAAAGGCTCGCTGCTGCCGATACGACGCTTCGGTTCGAAGAGTTCCTCCGTCCTTTCCGAAGGATCGATGATCTCCCAATGGTCTTTTTGGGCTACCAGTTTTTGAAGGAGAAGGTTGTTCAGCCTGTGGCCTGATTTATAGGCCACAAAATGTCCGATAATGGGCATGCCGAGGAGCGAGAGATCGCCGACGGCGTCAAGGATCTTGTGTTTGACAAACTCATCGGGACATCGAAGCCCTTCTTTGTTGATGATTTTTTCCTCATCGAGGACGATGGCGTTCTTGAGAGAACCGCCCAGGGCGAGGCCCTTTGCCTGGAGGTACTCCACTTCATGTAAAAATCCGAAGGTCCGAGCCTTGCAGATATTCCTGACATACCTGTCCCGTGAAAAGTTCATATGATAGGACTGTCTGCCTATGACAGGGTGTGTGAAATCTATCTCGTAGGTGATTTCAAATTTTTCGGCGGGCAGAAACGTGGCTTGTCCCACCCCGTCCGTGACGGAGATGGCCTCCTTGATGCGTACCCGACGTTTTGATTCATTCTGGACCTGAATCCCCGCTTTCTCCAGGAGATTGACAAAGGGGAGGGCGCTTCCGTCCATGATGGGAATTTCGAAAGAATCGACTTCAACGACGGCGTTATCGATACCCATGCCGAAGAGTGCCGATAGAAGATGTTCCACCGTCGAGATCCTCGTGCCGTTTGAGCCGATCGTCGTTGCCAGTGTGGTATCCGATACGTTGGAGAGAATTGCCGGAATCTCGCTCCCTTTTTCAAGGTCTTTGCGGTGAAAGATGATTCCGGTGCTCTCGTCCGCGGGAAGAATCGTCATGTTCACCCTTCTTCCCGAATGCAACCCTATACTTTTGCAGGTAATTTTGTTTTTAATTGTCTTTTGCATATACATGTGCATATTTCCTTCATTTACTATATAGCAACAGTTATGCCAGTATTGATCCGAAACGGAATGTTCCCGCTAACGTGTTATTAATATGAATCATATTATCGTTATGGACGATATGACTCCGGCCGTTCCACACCGGAAGGTGTGGCAAAAAGGACACACTATCGGGTAGCCTGCAGGTGCCTTCACCGGGGGTGTGCAGAGACGGGTTTTCTGTAGTATCGCTCTTTTTCACTGTATATGCATCCGCAGTACTGCTGCCGATACATCCCCAATTTTTTCGATTCCTCAATTCCCTCTTTCCATCCCTCGCGAAAATCCGCTGCAAGAAAGGGTACCCCCACTTCTCTGCCGATGCTTCCACCCAGCTGCTTCATCAATTCGTGGTCCTGGAACTTGCTGTAGAGGAGTGTCGACGTGAACCGGTCGAATTTTCCCCGCCGGGCTACATGGGCCGTGTATTTCAGACGACTGTAGTAGCAGTAGCGGCACCGTTCCTGTTCCCTGAAAACCACGTTGCGCAGAAACTCTTCCATGTTATACTCATCGGCGGGAATCAGGTTCATTCCCGTTGCCTCCGCATAGGTGACGAGGGTGTCGAATCGACGCTTGTATTCCGAATAGGGATGTATATTGGGATTGTAAAACAGCCCCTGCACATCATGACCTTCATCCCGCAAAATCCGAAGGGGGTAGATGGCACAGGGTGCACAACATATATGGAGTAATATTTTCATAGGTACCAACTCGAAAGGGGTGTAATAAGTGTGAACATCACACCCCACACTTTAAACTTCAAACTTCGAACTTCAAACTGCTTAAAAGAGTTCCTTCTGATCGTTCTCAACCCATTGTTTTCCGAAATGTTCGAAAGCCGCCTTCGTGGCAATTCTGCCCCGCGGCGCCCGGTGCAGGAAGCCCTCCTGAATGAGGTAGGGTTCATAGACGTCTTCGATAGTGCTCTTCTCCTCCCCGATTGCCGATGAGAGACTGTCGATGCCGACAGGGCCGCCCCCGAACTTCTCAATGAGCGTAAGAAGTATCTTCCGGTCCATCGAATCAAAACCACGATGGTCGACCTCGAGCATCTCCAGTGCTTTGACGGCAATATCTTTCGACACGGTGCCGTCGGCCTTGACTTCGGCAAAATCACGCACCCGCCTGAGCAGCCTGTTGGCGATGCGCGGCGTTCCGCGCGACCGGCGGGCGATTTCCATGGCGCCCTCATCATGCATACTGATTGAGAGAATTCCGGCAGACCGTTTGATGATGGTCGAGAGTTCCGCCGGTGTATAGAAATCGAGTCTGAAGCTCATGCCGAAACGGTCACGGAGGGGCGAGGTGAGAAGGCCGGCCCGTGTCGTCGCACCCACCAGGGTAAATTCGGGGATCTCCAGCTTCATCGAGCGTGCCGAAGGCCCCTGGCCGATCATGATATCGATATGATAATCCTCCATGGCGGGGTAGAGGATTTCCTCTACCACGTGTGAGAGCCGGTGAATTTCATCGATAAAGAGTACGTCATGGGCGCTCAGGTTGGTAAGGATGGCCGCAAGGTCGCCCGGACGCTCGACAACGGGTCCCGACGTTACCTTGATGTCGACGCCAAGCTCCTGAGCCGCGATATAGGCGAGGGTGGTTTTCCCCAGGCCGGGAGGTCCGTAGAGAAGCATATGGTCGAGCGACTCGTTGCGCTGCTGGGCCGCCTTGATGAAAATCGACAGGTTTTCTTTTATCTTGCTCTGTCCCACGTACTCATCGAGCCGTTTCGGTCGAATCGTGAATTCGTACCCGTCTTCACCATTCAGCTGCAGGGGATTGATGGCGGAATCTTTCATAATTTCTTATCGTGTCTCACGTTGATAATTTCTTCAATGTTTCGGTTATGAGAACTTCCAGTGTCGGCAGTTCTTCACATTCGTCGCATATCCCGTCGATCGCCTTTTTGGCAACATGCTTCTTGTAGCCGAGATTCGTGAGAGCCGACAGGGCATCGTCTTTTACCGGTTCGGGCCGGTAAAGTCCCGACTCCGTCTCGGAAAGCGCCTGGAGCACCTTGTCTTTCAGTTCGAATATTATTCGTTCGGCCATCTTTTTTCCCACGCCCGGTATGCTTGTCAACTGGGTGAAGTTTTGTGTGGAGATGGCCTGTCCCAGATCCTCGGCGGAAATGCCGGAGAGGATGTTTATCGCAAGCCGCGGGCCTATCCCGGAGACCGAAATCATGAGCTGGAACACTTCCTTCTCCTGGGGTGTAAGAAACCCGAAGAGATTGATCAGATCCTCCTTGACGTAGGTATGAATGTTGAGAAAAACCGGCTGACCCGCATCGGGGAGATTGTAAAAGGTGCTGAGGGGAACGTGTACCCCGTAGCCGACCCCCTGCACATCGATGATGACATAGGTGGTGGACTTCTGAAAGAGGGTCCCCTGGATCGTGGCAATCATTACAGTGACCCCAATTTTAAAAAGTTTGAGTGGCAGATGGCCGCGGCCAGGGCATCCGATGCATCGGCCGGCGGCAGTTCCGGCAGCTTCAGAATGGCCTTAACCATAAACTGGACCTGCGATTTCTCGGCCCTCCCGTAACCGACGACGGCCTTTTTGATTTCCAGGGGCGTGTATTCGTATATGGGGATGTTGCTCTGCGGCGCCGTCAGAATTGCGACACCCCGTGCCTGTCCCTGCTTGATGAGGCTCTGTACATTTTTTCCGTAAAAGATGT
>Ga0272441_10001955_pt1:20000-43044 | contig 43044 bp, 34 predicted proteins | sample SSMProp6N_FD_193582 | JGI IMG/M metagenome (GOLD analysis project Ga0272441, IMG submission 193582) | Marine sediment archaeal communities from Little Sippewissett salt marsh, Falmouth, MA, United States - SSM-Prop-6N | ecosystem: Environmental > Aquatic > Marine > Wetlands >...
ATACGGTCTCCCGAAGATGCGTGCCGGATGCTGGACGCCACGGGATGTGACGGTATCATGATAGGACGAGGCGCTCTCGGCAATCCCTGGATTTTCAGAGACACGACGGGGTATCTGAAAACGGGGATAATCCCCTCCGGACCGTCCGCCGGTGAGAGGGAGGACCTCGTACGTCGTCACTTGCATATGCTTATCCAACTCTATGGAGAGGGGATGGGGGTGAAGGTTTTTCGGAAATTTCTCTTATGGTATACGAAGGGACTCCGGGGTGGATCGAAGTTCAGGCAGGAGGCCATGTCGATTGTGGAAAAGGAGAAACTACTGGAGTTGCTTCATGAATTTCTGAATGTTTCTGGCGGATCTGAAGAAAACAGGGCCGCCTTTTCATAAGCGATGCTGCTGCTGTATCGACAAGGGCTGTTTTGCCGGAATGCCGGACCAGGTGATGCGGGAAGTGTATGGAGATAATTCATCGGAATGTATATACAAATAGATTCTTGACATTTGATGTGGGACTTGGCATAATCGCAAGGCTAAACTGAAATGTGTTAATTTTTATTTATTCATGGAAAGGTTGCTTTATTTAGTGGAGCTGGAACGATTTAACGAGCTTGAAGAGAAAGTAAAGGCAGTTGTTGAGGAATATTCAATTCTCAGGAAAAGGAATCTCGAACTCGAGCGGTTGTTGGAGGGGGCAAATACTGAACTGGAAAATGCGCGCACGCGAATAAGGATGCTGAATCAGGAGAAGGACGTGGTGCGGACCAAGGTCGATGCACTGCTGGACATGCTCAGCCACATCGAAGAACCACAATAACGCGGGTGGTGGTAAACGATTGAAAAAACGTTTCGCTATAAATGTTTTGGAACAGGATTTATCTGTTTTGAGCGATAAAGGGGATGAGTATGTAGAGGGTGTTGTTCAATATGTGAACGAAAGAGCGAGGGAAATAAAGGAAGCCTCAGAGAATGTGTCGAATTTAAGTATTGCGATACTCGTGGCATTGAATATTGCCGACGAGTTGTTCAAGACAAAAGAAGAAAAAGAAGATTTGACGAATACCTTAAAGGGAAGGACTGAAAGACTGATCGAATATATCGATGGCAAAAAACAGCGAGTGACTGATCCTCTGAATTTTTCATGAATGATCAGCATGTAAAGCCGGAATCTCATATTATGGACATCTCAGACCTCTGTATATTCTTATGTTACATCACAGGAGCAACGTTACGAGGTGTCGGGATGCCGCGATCCGATAGAGCTCGGCGAAAGAACGCAAGGAGTTGAAGTCGATATTTACTGAGGGAAATTTCAGTCCTGATGGCAACCTGTAAGGTACGTTACGAGGCCTTTCTCAGGGTAAATTGCGAAATAAAGCTTCCCGCCATTTTTCCGCCTTTCATTCCGTACAAAATTAAACCTTAATCGTAAGGATCTTACATGGGGGGAGGTGGATAATTTGAATACATTATGGTGTATGGTACTGATTATCGGTTGTGTCGTTGTCGGTGTTGTCCTGGGATATCTGCTGCGGAAGAAAATGTCAGGCAAGATACTGGAATCGTCTGAGAACCTGGCCCGGAGAATTATCGACGAGGCCAAAAAAGAAGCTGAAAGTATAAAAAAAGAATCCATCCTCCAGGCGAAGGACAACCTGCTCAAAGCGAAGAATGAACTTGAAAAAGAGACGCGGATCAAACGTGCGGAGTTGGACGGTGTCGAAAAGAAATTGCGCCTGAAGGAAGAAAATCTCGATAAACGGTTGGATATGATGGTGCAGAAAGAATCCAACATCGAAAAGCGGGAACATGCCTTTATCAACAAGGAGGCGCTTCTTAACGAAAAGCACGAGAAGCTTGATCAAATCGTGCGGGAACAACAGGGAAGATTGGAAAAGATCGCGGGAATCTCGTCCGAAGAGGCGAAGAATCAGCTCATCCAGTCCATGCTGACCGAGGCGAAACATGAGGCGGCCGGCAAGATCAGGAAGGTGGAAGAAGAGGCGAAACGGGAGGCCGACAAGAAATCCCGGGAGATTCTCGCATACGCCGTTCAGCGTTACGCGGCGGACTTTGTGGTGGAGAATACCGTTTCAGTGGTGAATCTTCCCTCCGATGAGATGAAAGGCAGGATAATCGGCCGCGAGGGACGGAATATTCGTGCCATTGAAGCCGCGACAGGGGCGGACCTGATAATTGACGACACGCCCGAGGCGGTGGTGCTGTCCAGTTTCGACCCGATTCGGCGTGAAGTTGCACGGCGGTCTCTTGAAAATTTGATAAGCGACGGCAGAATTCATCCGGGGCGGATCGAAGATGTGGTGAAAAAGGTCAAAACGGAAGTCGACGAGTTGATACGCGAGGCGGGTGAGCGTGCATCCTTTGATGCGGGAGTTCATGATCTGCATCCCGAATTACTCAATCTTATCGGGAGACTGAAATTCAGAACCAGCTTTTCTCAGAATGTGCTTGTCCACTCGATCGAAGTTGCCCATTTAACCGGGATGATGGCAACGGAACTGGGGATGAATGTCAAAGAGGCCAAACGGGCCGGCCTTCTCCACGATATCGGCAAGGCTATCGATCACGAGGTTGAGGGAACACACGCCGCGATCGGTGCCGATTATGCCCGCAGATTCGGAGAATCGGAAAATATTGTGCAAGCAATTGCCACCCATCACGATGACGGGCAATCCAATACCCTTTTAGGGGTTCTCGTCCAGGCGGCGGATTCACTGTCTGCCGCGCGACCGGGGGCACGACGGGAAATGCTTGAAACCTACGTCAAGCGATTGAATGAGCTGGAAGCAATTGCCAATTCATTCAGTGGAGTCGATAAATGCTTCGCGATCCAGGCGGGGCGTGAAATACGTATACTCGTAGAAAATGAGAAAATATCCGACAACGATGCAGTAATGCTCTGCCGGGATGTTATCAAGAAGATTCAGGATGAGCTGACGTACCCGGGCCAGATCAAGGTGACGGTGATACGGGAGATGAGGGTCAGCGACTTTGCGAAATAAGAAAGATGATGAATGAAGATACTTTTTGTGGGAGATATCGTGGGCAAACCGGGGAGAAGGGCCGTTCAGAAACTCCTTCCCCGCATCGTTGAAGAACAGGAAATAGATCTCGTCATAGCAAATTGTGAAAATGCAGCCGGCGGCTTCGGCGTTACCGAAGAGGTCATCGAAGAACTTTACAAATGCGGAATCTACGTCTTGACGTCGGGAAACCACATCTGGGATAAAAAGGATGTGATGAACTTTATCGATCATTTCGAGACGCTCCTTCGCCCGGCCAATTATCCCGACGGACTCCCCGGACGGGGGGCCGTGGTGACCACGGCAAAAAACGGTACCGCCGTGGGGATACTCAATCTCGAGGGCAGGGTGTTCATGCGGCCTCTCGAGTGTCCCTTCCGGACGGCGAAGAAAGAGGTTGCCGCACTCCAGCGTCACACCAGCATTATCATCGTTGACATGCATGCGGAAGCAACATCGGAGAAGCAGGCACTGGGCTGGTTTCTCGACGGCAAGGTAAGTCTGGTTGTGGGCACGCACACCCATGTCCAGACTGCCGATGAACGGATTTTGCCAAACGGGACCGCCTATATTACCGACGCGGGCATGACGGGTTCTTTCAATTCCGTACTGGGAATAAAAACGGATATCGCCATCGAAAGATTCTTGACCCTCACACGGCACAAATTTGATGTTGCACGGGGGGACGTCTGGCTGCAGGGTGTTGTGGTGGATGTGGACGATGAAACCGGCAAAAGTTCACGGATCGAGCGGGTCAACGTGAAGCTTGATAGCTGACCGGGAGTGCTCCCGCAAGCCCCGCCTTGCAGGCGGGGAGATTCACATGTTTGTGAAGGGCGGCGTTATCCCGCATGCAAGGAAAGCGCTTTTCGTTGACGTGAGACGTACGTATACCGGGCGGAAATGTTTCCCTTCCCGACCGGTTCTTGTATAGGGTATCTTCCGGTAGAGTTCCGGTAGTGGCAAGCAGAGCAGGGGGAGTGAATCCCCTGTGCTGCGGTAGTGAACGATGTGCGGTACGACACAGAAGATGAATTATGTACAAAGGTATTGTAATCGAGTGGTTCCCTGCGGACAGGGGAGACACGCAGAGTCGAAGCGTTTCCCTGCACAGGAACGTTCAAGGGTGATTGCGTACAACGATAAAGGGTTTTATTGAAATGAGCGTATATGATGTTTTGGAAGAACGTGGTTTTATTGAACAGGTTACCGAGGAAGAGCCGATTCGCGCACTGCTCGGTCAGGAACGCATTACCACTTATATAGGCTTCGATCCCACAGCATCGAGCCTCCATATCGGAAGCCTTGTCCCCATCATGTCGCTGGCACACATGCAGCGGTACGGACACAGGACCATCGCCCTCGTGGGAGGTGGAACGGCGCTTATCGGCGATCCGAGCGGAAAGACGGAAATGCGAAAGATACTGACCCGTGAGGAAATCGATGAGAATGCAGCGGCGATCCAACGGCAGTTGTCCCAATATATCGATTTCGGCGAAGGGAAGGCTCTCCTCCTCAACAATGCCGATTGGCTTGTGCCCCTTAATTATATCGAGTTTCTTCGTGACATCGGCCGGTACTTCAGTGTGAACAGAATGCTGGCGGCCGAGAGTTACCGGATGCGACTGGAGACGGGACTCAATTTCATCGAGTTCAACTACATGCTCCTTCAGTCCTACGATTTTTACTACCTGAGCAGACATTACGACTGCCTGCTTCAAATGGGGGGGAATGACCAGTGGGGAAACATCGTGGCCGGTATCGATCTGGCACGAAGGCTCGATGTAAAGAGGATATACGGAATTACCTTTCCGCTCCTGGTGACGGCTCAGGGCCACAAAATGGGCAAGACGGAAAAGGGAACCATATGGCTCGATGCAGATCGTACGAGTCCCTACGAATATTTTCAGTACTGGATCAATACCGATGATGCCGATGTGGAGAAGTTCCTGGCGCTCTTCACCTTTCTCCCCATGAACGAGATCAGGGAAGTGGAGAAGCTGAAAGATGCCGATCTGAACATGGGGAAGTCGGTCCTCGCCTATGAAGCCACGAAGATAACTCATGGCGAAGAGGCGGCACTGGCAGCATGGAAGGCATCGGCAGGCGCCTTCAATCTCAAGCCGGTAGGCGACGAACTCTTTCCTTCCAGCTCTATCCCCCGGTATGGCGTTGAACGCGACGTGTCCGCAATTCCATACGTGGAAAAGGACGGAAAAGACTTTGAACAGGGTATTGCCGCCTTTGAACTGTTTCACGAGGTCGGCCTCTGTGCATCCAGAGGCGAGGCGAGACGATTGCTTGCCCAGGGAGGCGGTTACGTGAACGGTCTTCCGCTGCAGGCCTTTGATGAAAAGATCACCCTCGGCCATGTCGATGAAAACGGCGAAATTCGTTTGAGAAAAGGAAAGAAGCGGTATACAATTATCCGCATTATTGCCGGGGGCGAATAGGTAAAGGATAATCAGAAAAGGTACCCTTGATTTCGGGAAGGAGAAACATAATGGATAAAAAAAGTCTGATCGATATGCTCAATCGGGACCTGACGGATGAACATGCCGCAGTTGTCCGCTATCTTATACACGCCTATCAGGAAGGTGAAGACACTCCGATGGGGGCAAGTCTCCTTTCCCGTTCCCGGGAAGAGATGTGGCACATGCACTGGTTGGGGATGATCATCGGTGAACTGGGTGGTGAACCGGATTTCACCGTTGCCCCCTATCCCTTCGATCCCTCCAGCAGGGCCACGATCCTCAGGTCCTACGTTGCCTATGAGGAAAAATTGATTCCTCACTATAACGGAGAAGCCGAGCGGGTTGATTCTCCCCATATCAGACGCGTGCTTCAACGCGAGGCCTGGGAGTCGGCGATTCATGCACGCCGCTTTCAAAGATTGCTTGACAAGCTGAAACCCGAGGATGCCGAGGGGCTTCCCGGCGGTGATAATGAACTGCCGGCGGACTTCATGGAGAAGCTTCAGGATGAACTGGCAAAAAAATACACCCAGATGCTTCAGCACATACGGATGTCCTGGGTATTCCAGCGAGAGGGTGTCACGGGCTGGAATCTGATGGACCAGGCCATGGAAAAAATGAAGCACCTTGCCATGTTTGCCGAAGCCGTGGCGGAAAATGCCGTTGAGCCGCGCCTGCAGCAGGGCGCGCTCGACAGAAGCATGGCGGTAGCCGACGCCCTGGAAAAAGCACTCCAGGATATTCAGGCGGAACAGCAACGCTACAGGGGATTACGCGAAGACAACGAGTTCGTAAAACATCAGGGACTCGTCATCAAGATGGACCTTACCTTCGACCAGTGTGAATACCAGGCAGAAGAAATCAAAACCTGGCTTGACAAATAGTGCCTGAAACCTGCCCGCGGCGGTCAGAGCACCGGTGCCGGAACGCCGGGGAGAGGGGGTGATACATGTCCCTTTTTCTTGTGCAGCACGGGGAAAGTGTCGGGAAAGAGATCGATCCCGCACGTCCTTTGTCGGATGGGGGCATGTCATCCGTTACCCGGATGGCCGCCGTCGCCCGTGATTACCATATCCGCGTTTCAGAAATCGTCCACAGCGGAAAAACCCGCGCACAGCAGACCGCCGAGGTACTGGCGTCTTTTCTGCACCCCCCGGAAGGGGTAAAAGCATTGAGGGGGCTGGATCCCCGTGACGATGTCACGGCGTTCGCGGAAACGGTCAGGGCGGAAGACGACAGGATGATCGTGGGACACCTTCCCTTCCTGGAACGTCTCCTCTCCTTTCTGACGACAAAGACACCCGGCAACCGGATCATGCGATTTCAGAACGGGTGCATCGTCTGTCTTGATAAAGACCCGGAAGATTCCTCGTGGCATATCAAATGGGTGCTCATGCCCGATATAGGATAACCGGCATTTCCCGTGTTGTTGTCCCCCCGTTTGGGTGCGGCACGGCGCAGCAGGCCCGGTGGTCCGGAACAGGTGCAGGGAATACCGGGGAGATCGATTGTTCCGGATTCCTTAACATTGTCCGGTGCATCAGGAATTGCCGCAGGAATGATCAGGCTGCAGGACGACGGGTCTCCGAAGGATGACGGTCTGATGAAGGGTCCTTCCCACATAAGGGGCCTTCTGCCACGCCTGTCGATCAGACAGTTGAAGCTGCTGTCGTGGAAACCCTTCTTCACCTTTTCAGCGTTCCGTCAGAGGTGCCGGTACCCCTGTTATGTCTTCCCTTCTATCCCGCGTGAAAGCGACCGGTTGATCAGCTCCTTGTTGTAGGCGGCGAATATATCCCGCCGTGACAGTATGCCGATGATCTTTCTCGGATTGTGCCTGTCGACAACGGGCAGTTGCTCGATATTTTTGAATCCTATCTTTTCCAGTGCCTTGTCGAGACTTTCATTTTCCGTAACGGTAATGACGTCCGTCGTCGCGATATCCTTGACGATGATCAGGTCGCCCAGGCCTTCCTCAAAGATGATTTCCTTGAAATCCTGAAATGTGACGATCCCCGCCAGGAGATCATGGTCATCCACGACGGGGAAGCTTGAGTGTTTGCCCTCGATGGTCCTTTGCATCAGGGTGCTGAGGTGCATGTTTTCGGGGACCGTGACCACTGTTTTCGTCATTGCATCTCTGACGCGCAGGGACTTCATGATGTTCATCTCACGACCCGCCTTGATGTCGATGCCTTTCCGGGCCAGCTTGAGCGTGAAGATCGACTCCCGGTTGATGTTCGACGCGATGACATAACCGATGATGCATGACAGCATGAGGGGAGGAATGATTTTATATGTCCCCGTTATCTCGAAGATAATAAGCACGGCGTGAAGCGGTCCATGTGTCGTGGCGGCGAGCACTGCACCCATACCGACAAGACAGTAGGCCCCGGGCGTGCCGGTAAATGATGGGAAGAGGGCATGAACGAGATGGCCGAAGGCGCCGCCCACCATGGCACCCATAAAGAGTGACGGCGCGAAGATTCCCCCGGCACCGCCCGAACCGATCGTGAGTGATGTTGCCACAATCTTGACGAATATCAGGATGAGCATCAGTTTCCAGGCGAGATTACCCCAGAGCGCCAGTGATACGGCATGGTATCCGACGCCGAATATGTGGGGGAGAAAGATTCCGATGCCCCCTACTAAAAGCCCTCCCATGCCTGCCTTGAGGTATTCCGGAATCCTCAGCGAATTGAAAAAGTCCTCCGTCCGATAGAGGCAGGCAATGAAAAGTGCGCCCACCAGTCCCGCGATGATTCCCAGAAGCAGGTAAAGAGGAAGCTCGAGAGGACTTACCAGGGTGTACTGGGGGACGAAAAATGCCGGGTAGTCACCGAGGTGCGCCCGGGAAATGACCGTCGCTACTACCGATGATATAATGATGGGACTGAAGACGGCGATGCCGTAGTTCCCGATAATGATTTCCATGGCGAACATCACGCCCGCGATGGGAGCGTTGAAGGTCGCGGCGATTCCCGCTGCCGCTCCGCATCCTACCAGGGTCCGCATCCTGTCGGACGAAACCTGGGCGACCTGACCCACCAGTGAACCGATTGCCGAGCCGATCTGGACGATAGGGCCCTCCCGGCCTGCCGATCCTCCCGATCCGATAGAGATGGCCGCGGTAACCGTTTTTGTCAGGAAAACACGTTTCCGTATTTTGCCACCCCGCAGTGCCACCGATTCGATGGTCTCGGAGACGCCGGGTCCCTTGGCTTCCCGTGCAAAGAAATAGATGATCGGACCGACTATCAGTCCGCCGAGACAGGGGGGGAGCAGTTTCGCGTACCAGGGGAGGCGTATCAGTTGATCGAGAAATCTGTTCCCTTCGGTCTGGAAAAAGATGACCTGAAAAAGGTCAACGAGCAGCCGGAAAATAATGGCGCCGTATCCGCCCAGAATGCCGATGATCATTGCAAGAATGAGCATCGCGGCATGTTCGTTAACGGTCAGAGAGGCAAATAATCGTTTTTTTGTATCACTTTTCATGGAAACGTGTTTTCCCGATATGACGAATCTTCCTATCTACCGTCGATTATCCCCATTTTGCAAGGTATTTTTTTGTACTTTCAACGCCTTCCGGTATCAGGTGTCCCCTATCGTCACTTCGAAAACTCCCTTTGCCGTCGGCTGCCGTGGTATGGTATAGCTGAAACGCTGTTGGTGACCTTGTAAGAAGTGAAGCTCCCCGCCTGCAAGGCGGGGCTTGCGGGAGCACTTCCGGTCAATGTCCGATGGCAAAGTAACAAGGTTCAAATGCAAGGCGCGCAAATCCTGAGAAATGAGGCGTACGTGCGGTACGCCGCATAGCCTGCCCCCGCGAAGGCGGAGGAAGGGTGCAGCGCAACGCAGCAGTTGGACTTTTTACGAAGCCATCACTGTTTATTCATCGCGACGGGGAAAGATATGAAGATTACATCGGCGGAATTCATCAAAAGCGGTACCGCACCGTCCCACTACCCCGATGACGAACTTCCCGAAATCGCCTTTGCCGGTCGTTCCAACGTGGGAAAGTCATCCCTCATTAACGCCCTTCTCAACAGAAAGAGGCTTGCCCGCACCAGCAACACCCCGGGCAGGACCCAGCACATAAACTTTTTCAGCGTCAACAGCAGGCTCATGTTCGTTGATCTGCCGGGCTACGGATATGCACGGGTCCCCGCGGCGATAAAAAAGCAGTGGGGCCCCATGGTCGAGACCTATCTCAGGGAGCGGGAAAAGCTCTGCCTGGTTGTTGTCATTCTCGACATACGGCGCGATCTTACGGAAGGTGATCGCGACCTCCTGCACTGGCTCTCAGTCTTTGGTGTCGATGCCGCCGTCGTGCTGACCAAGGCGGATAAAATGACACGGAATGCGGCCAACGCCCGCCGCCGTGACATCGGGAAGCAACTGGACCTGCCCCCGGAGAACCTGATTCTCTTTTCGGCTCGAACGGGGGCCGGCAGAGAGGACCTCTGGAAAATCCTGCATGAAAAAACCAATACTCTCTGACTTTGTGGAAAAGATCACATAAGTGGTTTGAGAGCAAGATGCATAAATGCATCAATTGTGTTTCGTCTTTAATCTTTTATTATCATATCCTTAAAAGAATATAAAATTTATCACTATCATCGTTGCATTATTGCATTAATTTAGAGGCTGCTAAACAATTATTTTATATACAAGGTCTTATGTCGAAATATTGCATATCTCCTAATGCGAACATGCATCGTTTTCCGAGGTGGCAACTGATTGGGTGATTTTTTTCGAGCCAATGTAATGCCAAGTCCCCAGTATTTACTATTCTGATCGTTCATCGATTCTTTTTTACGAAGAGACTGTATCTCTTTTTGATGCTGTGTATTGTCTCTATAGCTTTTTTATCTGAAAGAGTAAGACCTTTAATTTGGGAATCGAATGGCACGTTCTTTGCCGGAAAAACCTTTGGGGTATCCATGTGAGCAACCGTGAGACTCCGGGCGGTATGGGTGTGCCTGCGCCGTGCGGTGCGAATGGGAATCCTTATTTTATGGAAGGAGGAAAATATGAACCTTTACGCAGGTAAAGTACTCATGATTGATCTTTCGTCGGGTAAAATATCCGTCGAGCCTTTGCGAACAGAATGGGTCAGAGAGTACTGGGGTTGCTGGGGATTAGGGCTTCGCTATTACTGTGATATGGTTCAACCCGACATTGAACCTCTTGCACCGGAAAATCCGATCGTATTCATGACCGGGCCGTTCTGTGGAACAATGGTGCCCCTCACATCGAGGTTTTCGATGATTTCAAAATCACCGTATACGGGGACCATATATGAAGCTAACACGGGTGGCGCCTTTGGGCCGGAGTTGAAGTTTGCTGGGTATGACGGATTTATCGTCAAGGGAAAAGCCGACAGACCTGTATTTCTAAAAATAGAAGATGACAGGGTCAGTTTGGAAAGCGCCGAGGCGGTTTCCGGGAGGGGAATATTCGCCACGGAAGAATTTCTGAAAGAAGCCGTTGGCAGCCCCGAGGCTAAAACCCTCGCGATCGGCCCCGCCGGGGAAAACTGTATTGGTTATTCCTGTATCGGTTCGGAAGCATACCGTCAGTTCGGACGTGCCGGTGCCGGTGCGCTTTTGGGAAGTAAAAATCTCAAGGGAGTCGTGTGCCGGGGTACCGGAGGGGTCAGAGTTGCCGATGTCACCACCTTTCTTGAAAAGGTGCGCCAGTATGAAGAAGAGAATATTTATACCGATGACAATCTTTGGGCAAATACCGACGGGACCCCTGTCCTTGTCGATCTTACCAATGATCTGGGGATACATCCCACGCGAAATTATCGGTTCGGCGTAAATGAACATAAGGATGCATTGAATTCTGATGCGATAAAAAAGGCGAAAGTGTCTGCCAGGGCATGCACCTCCTGTCCCCTGGCCTGCGGCAAATTCACTCATATCAACGGGGCTGAGGTTGAAGGCCCTGAGTATGAAACACTATGTCTGTCGGGTTCGAATTGCGGGATGAATGATTTAGAACAGGTGATTCGTTTTAACAGGCTCTGTGATGACCTTGGCCTTGATACGATGACCGGAGGAAGCGTGATTGCATTGGCCATGGATCTCACGGAAAGTGGCCGACACGACTTCAACCTGAAATTCGGGGAGTCCGGTGAGTATTTGAAAGTTGTCGAGGAAATTGCCATGCTGTCGACAGAACGGGGGCGGGAACTCGCTATGGGTTCAAAAAAACTGGCGGAAAAATATCATGCTGAAGATATGGCTGCAGAGGTCAAAGGCCTTGAAGTTCCTGCATATGAGCCGCGCGGCAATTACGGTATGGGCATCGCTTATGCGACCAGCGAGCGAGGTGCCTGCCATTTGCGGGCGTTCCCCGTTGACTCGCCGGACCGTTTTGATATCGAGATTATGGCAAAGGAAGTTGCCGATAGTCAGAACTTCAATGCCATCAAATGGTCGATGTGTATTTGCGATTTCTGGGGTTCCGTGTCCCATGAAATCATGGCGGACCTTTTGAGCGTTGGTCTTGGTGAACCAGTGACAGCAGAAGAACTGACCGTTGCAGGTGAGAGAATCTGGAATATCACCAGGCTGTTCAATCTTGGGGCTGGTTTTACGGCAGCTGATGACATATTGCCCAAGAAAATGATGGAGCAACCTCTCGGTAATGGACCGGCAGAAGGACGAGTATTTTTAAAAGACGATTTTGATCGTGCCCTGAAGATTTACTACAGTGCCCGCGGTTGGGATGAACAGGGTGTGCCGAAGGCTGAGAAACTCGTCGAACTGGGTTTGGATCAAATCCGGATCTGAAAAGGAGACGATGATGGGAAAGATGTTGTTCGTGATAACCGATTTGTGTACAGGGTGTAATCGTTGCACCTTGGTATGTTCAGCCGTGAAAGAGGGCTTGTTTGTTCCGTCGAAGGCGCGGATTCATGTGAACAATTTTCCTCTCGCGGGATTTTCAGCACCCAGTATCTGTTTCCAGTGTTCCAAGGCTGATTGTCTCAATGCCTGTCCTGTGGAAGCGATATATAAAAGTGATGACGGCGTCGTGCTCATACGTGAAGGTGAATGCACGGGATGTGGTGAGTGTGTAGATGCGTGTCCTTACGGGATGATTGAACTTAGTGAAAACGACATTGCATACAAATGCGATTACTGTGGTGGAGATCCTGCCTGTGTGAAAGTCTGTTATCCCCATGCCCTTGTATTCGGAGAGCCGGAACGCGAGTTCAGAAAACAACGTGGACTTCAGATGAGAGAAAGAAGTGATATAGGGAGGCCAGGGGAAAAACGCAATAATCTTGGAACAAATCTACTTGAAAAAAGAAGAAATACATAACAATGGCATAGAATCATCCGCTGTAATGGTATTCATGAAGTATTTAAGGCGGTGCATGTCCCGAGGTTCCACATTGGCAGCAGGGTGAGGGAATGTGCCGCTCCATGTCATAATATCAAGAAGATTGATCAGAAAGGAGAGATTGATGGCTCATAAGACTTTTGTGTTTGATTCACCCACAAAGATCATATACGGCGCGGGTGTGGTCGACACGATTGGTGATGAAGTGAAGAACTTCAATGCCAAAAAAGCGATGATTGTGACCGATAAGGGGATCATAAAGGCCGGTTTGCTGGAAAAGATAAAAGAGTCCCTTCATGCAAGTGGCCTGCAACTGCTCATCTTTGATGAGGTAGAGCCAAATCCGAAAGACATCAATGTGGAAAAAGGTGCCGCCCTTGCTACAAAGGAAAAAGTGGATCTTCTCATTGGTGTTGGAGGCGGCAGCTCAATGGACACAGCAAAGGGAATCGGACTTCTGGTGACCAATGGCGGTTCAATCCGCGATTACTGGGGCCTTGACACGGTTTCCAAACCGGCACTTCCGATAATTACCGTGCCGACCACCGCGGGAACAGGGAGTGAGGTAACATTTTGGGCGGTAATCGACGATACCTCGAAAGATCCTACGGTCAAAGAGAGCGTCGGCAGTCGATTGATTTGCCCGCGCCTTGCTCTTGTTGATCCGCTTCTCACGCTTGGGCTTCCGTCGGCACTTACTGCATCGACAGGAATGGATGCACTGACTCACGCAATTGAAGCATATACCGCTACACTCGCGACGCCTTTTAGCGATGCGTTGGCAATGGAAAGCATCAGATTGATTGCCGACAACCTTAGAAAGGCATATGCGGACGGAAATGATGTTGATGCACGTGACGGTATGATGCTGGGTAGTTTAATGGCCGGTGTTGCCTTCTTTAATTCTGATATTGCCGGTGTGCACTGTATGGCCGAGGCAATCGGCGGACTGTATGACACACCTCACGGAATTGCGTGTGCAATCTTCCTGCCCTACGTAATGGAATATAGCCTAATTGGTAATCTTGAACGATATGCCGATATTGCCGAAGCAATGGGAGAAAATATCGACGATATGTCATTGCGGGATGCGGCAATAATGTCGGTGAAAGCCGTAATGACACTTATGGACGATATCGGAATTCCTTCACCTCAGGAAGTAGGAGTAAAAAAAGAAGATATTGTGCAACTATCCCGTATATCATCCGGGAATGTGTCGGTAGAGAGTAATCCTCGGAAGCTCCTTGAGGAAGATTTCGTAAAAATATTCAAGAAATCCATGTTGTAAGGAGGTTTTTTTCTCGATGGAAAATCAAGTTGGCCTTAAGAAGGGTGCGGTAAATTCAATCTGGTATACGGCAATTTACGGATGTTCGTTAATCTCTCCTGGTATGTGTATTGGCGGAATAATTGGTTATGTTGCTGGTATGACAGGACTATCCCTGGTTCTTGCAATGCTGCTGGCGGGTCTCATTAATTATCTTTGGGTTGTCAATTATGCCAATCTCGTTCAGAAATTTCCCCGGTGTGGTTGCCACTACACCTATATCAGAGAGGGCCTGAACCCCTCTCTGGGATTTCTTCTCGGTTGGGGGGTGCTTCCCGTCTATATCTTTGCATGTGGTGCCCATGTCATTGTGTTTGGGGGGTATTTCCAATCTCTCTTTCCACAGATCCCCTTTTTTGTGATTGCCGTACTTTACATGGTTATGATTGCTGCAATCTCGATTCGTGGCATCAAGCTTACTACGGTTATCGGTGTTGTCCTCTTTTCCACGGAAACTTTAATTCTCCTCGCATTAAGTCTCACCGCAATCGGAGTGACCTGGCCTACCTGGACCGAAATCGCTCCTCAGATGTTCTGGCCCCATTCTCCATGGACGTGGGGTACGGTCGCAATTGCAACTACAGTATGTGTTTATAACTACATCGGTTTTGCATCAATTACCGGTCTCGTTGAAGAGTCGACACCAAGCCTGGTCAGCAAGGGAATGTACATCTCCGTGGCAATTGTAACGGTGGTGTATGTAATCGCCTCCATGGGTATTGTGCTTGCATGGCCCGATGCCGGTTCGTTGGCGAAAGAAACGGAACCGCTGGTCAATGCTGGAAAAGTGTTCTGGAACAAATACTGGCCCTTTGTTACGTTGGCTGTTCTTATTTCGACAACAACCTGTTCTCTCGCCTGCATCAATCTGGGTGCGCGTATGATGTATGATATGTCGAGAGACGGATGTCTTCCCAGTTGGCTCGGAAAAATTCATCCCAAGTATCAAACTCCCTGGTCAGCGCTGGTATTTTCGGCATTCTTCTATGTTATCGCGGCACTCTGGATACCTTACATTTATCAGATTGAATGTATTGTCTTTGTGATGTTGCTTGCCTACATCGGTGTTGCACTTGCAAACATCAGAGTGAGCTGGGATGACCCGAGCATGAAGAATACTATATTGAATAAAATACTTCCGGCGCTCGGTATTGTTTTGTCTGTCTATCTTTTGCTTCAGACCTCAAAGATGGGTTTGCTTCTCGGTGGCGGATGGATGGTGTTCAGTGCGCTCTTTACTCTTTACCTTTATATTTTTAAGCGTCAATCACTTGAAAATCTTGATATCAGTGAGATGTGACAGATGATAGATCTTAACTATGGGACACATCCACTGTGACCTTTGCAAAGGCCCCGGCGTGTAATTCACTCCGGGGCCTTTCGTTTTAACGGAGCGACGTGTCATTCGGTGTCAGTTTTATTGGCCAATAGCACATCGTTCCAGATGATGCTATCGAATCTCCGTTGCCCCGGGTTGGTGTGTCCATTTTTCCTTATACGCAAGAAGGAGTCCTGTGGCGACGGCGTTCCTCGGTCCTTCGGTACTCCTAATATTCCCACGGCCCGCGACAATGTCACGTTTTGTAAGCATTTCGCTTACCATATGTGATGTTTCGAAGTCGAGCGCCGACCCTCCCACCAGAATAACATAGCTCACGCTTTCAATATGCCCGCCCGGAACAACGTTTTGCAGTGCTCTCAAGGTATTGCAGAGAAAGACCTTTTTCTTGGCTTGCCTCCGTGCCGTCCGCACTTGTTCAAGGGAAAGGCCTGCCGGAAGTGAAAGCGGCATGTCGGGTTTCAATGCAATCACTCTTCCGAAAAGATGTGTCGGAAGAGGTTCCGGTACCGGCTCGACCACGCCGTCTTCATGTCTGATGTGGGAAAGCGAATCGACACGGGCCAAGGGATATTTCTTAATTTCTTCTGCGAGATTACGGTCGTTCAGCCCCAGCTCTTGATCAATAAGCATGGTTACCATATCACCTGCACCAGCCAGATGCACAGATCGTATGAGCCCCTTTGTGTCGATAAAAGATGCATCAGTAGATCCTGCTCCCAGATCAAGGACTGCCATGGGGATTCCCGAACCCGGCGTAGTCAGAGCTCCACGAATGGCCATGTCGGCTTCGACACCTTCGATATTGACATATAGTCCTGTTTTCTCACGAAGCCGACGAGCAATGCCATCCATATAAAGTCTATCCGTTTTGACCATAGCAGAAAGCCCCACTGCGCTCTCGTGTGATATTTCATGAGCCATTCCGCCATTGATGGGCCGGGGAACTGATGTGTCAACTGCAAAGAGATCGTTAAGACGAATTTGATCGATTTTATCGTAAGTTAAATTTGCCATCACGCGACGGACACTCTCTAACATGATGCCAATATTCGTTCCAGGTTCACCCTCGATATCGTCGACTATGGCCAACTGTTTCCTGGCGCCCATAATCTTCTCGGCTCCCTCGTTGACTGGCACGACTATTTTTTCGTCATTTCCGAAAAACGTGATAGTTCCCGAAGATAGATGTTGTGCCGAAACGCTTCCCCCAGGTGTTCTTATGACAACGGCAGACCGCTTTCCGATAAGCGCCCTTGCTGTTCTGAAAACAAGTTTTGTTTCGTCGGGGGTGAGGTTAAACACTGCGGCAATTCCGAATGGATCGGACAGTGTAGAAACAAATGCTCCCGGTGGTGCTACTTCGACGGCTGCCTCCATTCCAAAAGGGACTCGATCGATATACCGTACTTCATCAACAACAGGAATGGATTTTGCGATTCGGTTACCAATGAGAACCCCATCATCCTTTTGTACAATCGCTCCTTCTATGGAGCAGCCTTTTTTCATTGATTCGTTTAGTTTCCTTGCTGCATCGACGAAGTCCCAGCACGATGGTATCACCACGATATAACGTCCCTCGAAATCAATTAGATCAATTTCGTCGAGCAAGACGGTAATCCCCTGTCCCAGACCAATACCTCCCGGCGTGGCAGGGTTATGGCCGATCATGGTTGATTCGGTGATAATTGTTTCACTGGTAATTTCCATTGCCACATTACCAATTACTGGAGCCGCTTCATTTATAAGAATATCCGTAAGATCAGCAAGTGAAAGACCTGCGTTATAAAGTGCATTTTCTAATGAAGTGATAATGCCCGTAATGTTTTCGATGCTCCCCTTGATGCCCGTTGTTCTGGCGATTCCACTGCTGCAGAAACGCATACTTCTGCCATCAAAGAATCCTATGGCTGTTTCTGTTGTGGAATTTCCAATATCGACTCCTGCAATGTAGCGATCCATAGAAATTACCGATTGCCTTTCAATAATTTTTTCTTCTCATAAAGCACGGCGGCTTCACGAATAAACGAAGCATTCATTGAAGCATGATATAGCCGTTCCAGTTCATCTGCCGTAGCCATGAGTTCTGCCAGTGTACTTCTGTAAGGCCTCAATATGTTGTAAATCTTCAGTATCTTATTATCGGGAATGTTTGTTAATTCGGCTGCTCGTTTGAAGTTCAATGACATTTGGGGTCGCCCCGCTGATTCTGCGATATCAGCCTGATTCTGAAGAGTTGCTTCAGTTATTTTGCAATCTTCCGATGTAACCTCTCCGGATATTACTGATTCAAGGGTTATGCTTTCAATGTTTTTCCCAGTAGGGGTTGAAATGTACTCAGGGTGTTTTTCCGCGAGGGGGTAGTCCCTGTCTGCCTGTAATTTTCCCATTGAGATTTTCCTCCAATTATTCAAACGTGATTTTCAATTCCACAGGCACTGAACCTTTCTTTACCTGCTTCGTATCTTTGATGTGGAGTATGGCGGCCCTCACCATGTATTTTGACGGAGCCATCTGGTCATTGAGTGCGGGAATGGGGTTAGGTGTTTGTCCTTTGGCGTATTGTGCCGCGTTCTTTCCTATCTGACGGTAAATATCTGGTGTATAAAGCGGTGCCTGAGGAAAGAGCTCCAGGTTGTCAAGCGGGGCGAGATCACTTTGATGAATGACGGCGGTTCCCTTTGACTGCATGCCGATGGCGATTCCGGAACCGCTCAACTTCGCTCCGCTGCTGGCGAATGCCGCGATGTCGGATGTGTTGTAAAATTTGATTATGCGTGACCGCAGGCCCTCCTCTTCGATGCCTGCCATGAGCTCTTTCAGCACATTTCCAAGAGGTATCCCGACAATCGTACTTCGCTGAGATGTCCCGAAGGATGGTGAAACAGCAATAACAACCTCATCAGGAGCAGCTCCCACTCGAGCCGTTCCCATTTCTGTTGCCTTACAAGAAACTTCCTTTATATTCAGTTTGTTATAGTCAATAAAGTTCAATTCGGAATAACGTAAGGGATCGAGGGCTGTTTCTTTTACCTGCAACTCTTCCCATCGTTCTTTACTGATGCGGTAGCCAGTGCCGGGCCCTGAATAATCGTTTCTGTCGTTGACGGCGCTGATTACGTTGAATCCTTTATCAAAGATTGCCGCCGTATGCAGATAATCACCGCTTATACGGGTTTTAAGAAGATTGAGCACGTTGCATGCCACGTCTTCAAATCCCCTTTCGTGCAGTGCCCTCACGATATCAAATCCTGTGGTACCTCGTTTCATCATTTCTTTTGCAGCCTGCATGTCCTCAATCATATTTCTGGGAGGCATATCTCGATACGAATGGGCATATACGGCCGCTTCGACTTCTTCGTTACCGATTGCGGGAAGTCCAAGCTGTTGGAAAACGGCTTGACAGGCTCTGGCCGCCTTTCTTCTTACGTTAACGGCGTCCTCTTCTGTAATTGGCTTTATGCCACCGTCGACTTTCATGTCTCGTTGGATGATGTAGTAATCGTCATAGTCATCGCAGTCCGTATTTGATCCAGCAAATGTATTGTCAAAATTAGGAATGGCGCCGTATCCAGAGCAGATAAAGTCAGTGCCCGGGAGAAGTTGCATTAGCAGCTTTGCACTCCGTCTCATGTCAGAATGTGAAAAGGTTGTGTCGTTGCCCGACGCGACTTCAAGGTCAAGCATGGAAGCGATAAGATTTTCAGCTGCAATGGCACGAAATCCCGATGGTAGTGCCGCAGGCATGGGGATGCAGCTGATGGAACCATTCTGCAATCCCTGAACCCCGGCCGCTTTCGTGAGATAGATGCAACGTGCTTCAAGGTAGAGCATTGATTTCTTTTCCGCGTTTCCCATAAGTGCTTCTGAACCGGTGCCGGAAGTGAAGCGCATTTTTATTCCCCGCGAAGCATAGGCTGATGCGAGAAAGGCCTTTGACCACGGAGTGTCGTCTCCATCGATCAGCGCATTCTCCGTGCCATATACCGAAAGAGTTTCGGCATAACTGACAAAACCTCGCATGCCCAGTTCCAATTCTGTTGCTTCCTCCATGGAACATTGGTTGAGAATGCCCCCCCGACCGGTTTGACCGCCGACGAGGAGAGATATGGCATTAAATGGTGCATATCGAGCGATTGCGCAGGTTGTTTCGAGTTCCGCAAATCCCCGCCTTGCTGCTTCTGCCGCATCTGCAGCAATTAACACAGGGTTGTCGACTATATTTGTTGCATGTGCCTGGTTAGAGGGGGTTTTTCGTGTGCGCATCTTCATCTGTGCCATCATCATTTCAACAACATTCAAATGCCTTATGACATCCACGATCTTAGCAGGCGTGATGGCCGTTGTGATGGTAACAATTTCTTCTCGTGTCACATTAATGTCGACAAGCTTGCGGGCTATGGAGAGAGAGTCCAATGCCATTGCCTTTTCTGCATAATGCAGATTGATGCCATAACGGGCGATAAACAGGTCTATCAAATCGAAGTCCTGTAATCTCTTCCCGTCTAACTCAGTAATAATTCCTTTTTCTATTCTGATACTCGGAACCGGATCGTTGGAAGATTCCATGGCCACGAATCCGGCATCGATCCATTCTTTTGAGAATCCATCTTTGTTGACAGGTCTCGTGTCAAGAATTTCAAACCTTTTAGATCTTTTCATGTCGAGCCCTTCTGGATATCTGTTTCGCGTTTTTGCAGAAACTTCTTATTATTGACAGGTGTTTCCTCCATCGACAGGTAGTGCGGCACCAGTAATGAAACTTGCGTCATCCGAAGCAAGAAAAAGAACCGCCTTCGCTATTTCATCGGGTTCCGCCATGCGGCCGATGGGAAGGAAATCACCACCATGCTTTATATACGTTTCGGGATCAACTCCGGCAAGACGAGCCCTTTCATCCATCATAGCTGTTCTTGTGTCGCCCGGGCAGATTGCGTTTATTCGAATCCCTTCCCGTGCATGGTCAAGCGCCATGGCACGGGTCAATTGGATGACGGCGCCTTTACTGGTGCAGTAGGCAACAGCTTTAGGGCCACCTACCAGACCCCAGTCCGATGCGTTATTGACAATAGCACCGCTTCTTTGACGTCGCATAAAGGGAACCACAGCTCTGGAAAGATAAAACGTGCCGAATACGTTTACCTCCATCACTTCCTTGAAAACATCCGGTGACGTGTCCTCGGCCGTTCCTTCGGTGATAATGCCGGCGTTATTGAAAAGGACGTCGATTCGGTTATAGCTTCTTATTGTTAGATCCACAACCCTGTCTGCGAATACCGGATCTCGCGTGTCTCCTGTGATATAAGAAGCCCTGCAACCTTTATGCCGCAGATCTTCCATAATTGCTCTGCAACGTTTTTCGTTTCGCCCGGTCAGCATAATTGCTGCACCCTCCGAAGCAAATGTGGTGCATGTTGCCATGCCGATGCCACCGCTGGCGCCTGTAATGATGCACACTTTGCCTTTCAATTTCATAACGTTACTCCTTTTGTGGATGGTAAATCATAAATATCATGTCATTACATGCCGTGAATTGGTTATATATCAATTCAGGCTCTGCGGTTCAGAAAAACTCGAAACCTTATACTGCTTAGTGGACGGGGCCACTTCTGCGGGCACGATAGAGCATCATCAATCAACCTGTTGGATGCGCCGATTATTCATTTAGCAATTTTTGTTCCAGAATCCCGGCGCGAACCTGCCGGCAGAGCGGAGTGCCGCTGAAAGTTCTTCTCCGGCAACGGGAAACATTGCTTCCGGCCCGAACGACGGAATGTATGGATTGCCATGGTTTTTTTTGTCCCCCGCAGGAAGTTCATAGGTCGAAACAAGCGTTTCATTTGTGAACAGATGTATCATCAAAAATAATGACCAGTAATAATTAAATATTATTGGATATATGCTGCCTATTCGTTTCATTTTTGCATCGCGTGCCGTGATGCGACCTCTGCGGAAAAAATAGAATCGCGGCGGTAATTAAATGAAATTCTTTGGTAAAATGACTTTCTTCCGGAGGTGATCACGTGGCATAGTGCTTGCTTCACCTTGTAGCGAGTGTGTCGCCTTGCACTGTGGCAAGGAAATAAAGAGTAAAGAACGCCGTGATCTTGCAGCAGTACAAGGCAGGGTATGAAAAAAAATGAATTCTGCCTTGACAACGAATGTAAAGTCTGGTAGCGACACCACTTGACTGACCAGCGGTCATAAAACAGCTTTCTTATAATCAATGAGGTGTAAAGAACGGTGATAAAAGATAACGAAAAAGTCGGTGCCGTTATGGTTGTTGGTTCCGGGATTGCCGGTATTCAGGCGTCTCTGGACCTCGCAAATTCAGGCATGAAAGTCTATCTCGTCGAGAATGATATCAGCATTGGCGGTGTCATGGCTCAGCTTGACAAGACCTTTCCCACCAATGATTGTTCTGCCTGTATCCTTTCCCCAAAACTTGTCGAAGTGGGAAGACACCCGAATGTGGAAATCCTGACAAACAGGACGGTGAAAGCGGTTGAAGGAGAAGCGGGCCGGTTTGAGGTCAAACTCAAAAGAGCCCCCCGTTTTGTCGATATCAGCAAGTGTACGGGATGTGGAGATTGCGCAAATGTCTGTCCCGTGACCGTTTCTAATGCCTTTAATGAAGACCTGGATGAGCGCAAGGCCATCTACCGAAAATTTCCCCAGGCAATTCCGAGTGCCTTTGCAATCGATAAGCTTGGGACGGCCCCCTGTAAGGCCGCCTGCCCGACCCATATCAGTGTTCAGGGCTATGTCGCACTCATAGGTGAGGGAAAATTCAAAGAAGCCCTGAAACTTATCAAACAGGAAAATCCCTTTCCCGCCGTCTGCGGCAGGGTCTGTACCCATCCCTGCGAAACCGCCTGTAAGAGAGCAGAAGTCGATGAGCCCGTTTCGATCATGTATCTCAAACGGTTCGTTGCCGACCTCGATCTCAATGATGAAACCAAATTCGTTCCCGAAGTAGCCGAACAGAAAGACAAGAAAGTGGCGGTCATCGGGGGGGGACCTGCCGGGTTGACGGCGGCCTATTATCTCGCTGTCGAAGGGTATCAGGTGACCGTATTTGAGGCGCTTCCCGTTGCCGGTGGCTGGCTCTCTGTCGGAATCCCGGAGTATCGGCTGCCGAAGGATGTTATTAACGCGGAGATAAAGATAATCGAAGATCTGGGTGTTGAGATACGGCTCAATACAAAGGTGGGCACCGATATCTCCTATGGTGATATCAAAAAAGATTTTGACGCCATATTTCTTGGAGTCGGAACCCACGTCAGCAGCAAACTGGATGTCCCTGGCGAGGACCTTGAAGGGGTCGTCCACGGTATCGACTTCCTGAAGCGGGTCAATCTGGGCGAAAAGGTCTTCCTCGGTAATCGCGTTGCCGTTGTCGGTGGTGGTAATGTTGCCATGGACGCCGTACGAACAGCGCTCCGAACCGGTTCCAAAGAGGCCTTTATCCTCTATAGAAGGACCCGTGCCGAGATGCCCG
>Ga0272441_10001956_pt1 | contig 43044 bp, 40 predicted proteins | sample SSMProp6N_FD_193582 | JGI IMG/M metagenome (GOLD analysis project Ga0272441, IMG submission 193582) | Marine sediment archaeal communities from Little Sippewissett salt marsh, Falmouth, MA, United States - SSM-Prop-6N | ecosystem: Environmental > Aquatic > Marine > Wetlands > Sediment ...
CCACACACAACCGGTGGCGAAGGGGGGAGGTGTCGGCCTTCTCGCTGCTTTCGTTATGACAGGTATCCTCCTCCGTATCCCCCTGTCTTTCGTGGTGCCCCTCGGCGTCCTCAGCGTGGTCAGTTTTGCCGGTGACCGATGGCACATTCCACCCATTGTGCGTCTGATCGTTCAAACGGTCGCGGCTGTTTGTGTCGTCGGTTCCGTATTCTTACGGGGTGCCGGTATCGGAGGCGGGACGATACTCGTTCTTATCCTGGGGGTCGTCTATCTTGTGGGGACCGCCAATATGTACAATTTCATGGATGGCATCGACGGGATCGCGGGTATAACAGGCTTCGTCGGTTTCGCCCTTTTGGCCGCGTATCTGTTCCTGTCCGGCCGGTTCGTGCCCTTTGGGATGTTAGCCCTGTGTCTTTCACTTTCATGTGCCGGGTTCCTTCTGTGGAACGTACCCCGCGCCCGTGTTTTTATGGGCGATGTGGGGAGCATTCTCCTCGGTTCCGCTTTTGCCGCGACGGCGCTCTTTGTCTCGAACACTGTTTATGATGTTGCCGTCATCTCCCTTCTTATTTTTCCATTCTATGCCGACGAGATAACCACGGCGACCCTCCGGTTGCGGGACGGCGAAAATCTTCTGAGACCTCACCGCCGTCATCTCTATCAGGTACTGGCGAACGAGTGCGGCGTCCCGCACTGGAAAGTGACAGCGGGCTATGGTGCGGTGCAGTTCCTGATGGGATGCGGCGCTTTATTTCTGGCCGTCTATGAGCAGGGCATGCTTTTGGCGGCTTTTATCAGCGCCGGTATCGGAGGGTGGATCATTCTCTCGTGCTATGTCAGGCGGAGGGCAGTGCGGCATTACTGACAGGCGGTGCGGATGGTTTGTGTGACAGGTTCGGTGCTTCTTCATATGCGGGGAAGGAAACTTTTTGCCGCTTTACAAAGAGTGAAAATCGTTTTAAAAGTGGTCATGCAGGCCGGTTTCCGTGACATGTGGCGAGCTCAGCCGACCGTCTCGTCCCGATAAAGCAGTCTGGCAAGTCGAGGATGAGAATGCGCGTGAAACGGGAGTCGATACAATGTTAACAGCGACAATGTCGAAGGATCAGAAGCGACAATGATTCATATGTTGAAACGCCGCAACTTTTACCTGATGCTGATGGTGGATGTCGTTCTTCTTGTCGGTGTGCACGTTTCCGCCTATCTTTTGCGGTTCGATATGACCATTCCCGCGCCCTTCTTTGAATCGATGCTTGCCTCCTTGCCCTCTGTTATTCTGTGCAAAGTGGTGGCCCTGTTCATATTCGGATTGTACCGGGGCATGTGGCGCTATACCAGCTATATCGATATGTGGAACCTGGTGAAAGCGGCGACGACATCGACGGCCGTTATCGTCGTTTTCATCCTTTACGCCTATCATTTCAGAGGGTATCCCCGATCCGTCTTCGTCATCGACTGGTTCCTCACCATCCTTTCCCTTGGGTTCGTTCGTTTCCTGATCAGGCTGGTGCTGGCCCGGAACTTCCCCTTCTTCTGGCAGCTCGCCCTGAGGAAAAAGCCACAGACGAAACGGCTTTTAATCGTCGGCGCGGGGAACGCCGGAGAGAAAGTGGTGAGAGAGCTGTACGAAACGACGAATCAGAAATACAGTCCCATCGGTCTGCTCGACGATGATCAATCAAAACTGGGAAAAGCAATTCATGGCGTACCCGTTCTGGGAATGATCGCGGAGATGGACAATTTCCGTGACGATTACGACGAGATTCTTATCGCCGCTCCCACATGCAAAGGCAGGCGAATGCGTGAGATCGCGGCAATGTGCGAAAAAACAGGGAAACCTTTTCACACCGTACCGAGCATGTGGGAATTGATCGCGGGGAATGTTTCGGTGAAGACCATACGGGACGTGACCTTGGAGGATTTCCTGGACCGGGAGGAGATATCCATCAACGAAGATGAAATCCAATCCTTTCTCCGGGGGAAAAGGGTCCTGGTGACCGGCGCGGGCGGTTCCATCGGTGCGGAGCTGGTGCGTCACATCGAGAGATACCATCCGGCATCGCTCGTTCTGGTGGATTTCAGCGAGTACAATCTCTTCAAGATAGAGATGGAGTTCATCCAGAGGAATTCCGGTGTCGCCATGACGACGATTTTGATGGATGTCAAGGATCGCGACGCGTTACGGATGCTGTTTCACCGGGAAAGACCGGAAGTGGTCTTTCACGCCGCGGCCTATAAACATGTCCCTCTCCAGGAACTGCATCCGTGGGAGGCGGTGTTCAACAATGTCGTCGGCACGGCGAATGTGGTCGATGCGGCGAAAGACACCGGTGCGGAAAAGATCGTGTTCGTATCGACGGACAAGGCGGTCAAACCCGTCAGTGTGATGGGGGCCACCAAGCGTCTTGCCGAGATGCTGGTGGAATCGCTGAACGGCAAAACCGGTGTGAAATCCGTGTCGGTGCGTTTCGGTAATGTGCTGGGCAGTTCGGGTTCGGTCATACCGCTGTTTCAGGAGCAGATCAGTCGCGGCGGACCGGTCACGGTGACGCATCCCGATGTGGAACGGTATTTTATGAGCATACCCGAGGCGGCACAGCTCATCCTGCAGGCGGGTGCAATGGGTGAGGGCGGTGAAGTTTTCATCCTTGACATGGGGAGGCGCGTCAAGATTCTCGATATGGTCTATGATATGATTCGTCTCAACGGATATGAGCCGGAGATCGATATCACCGTTGATTTTATCGGCTTGCGACCGGGAGAAAAACTCTACGAAGAATTGATTACCGAGGGAGAGAACGTACTGCCGACGAACCACGACAAGATATTGGTGATCAGGGGAAATCGTTTTAATCGACAGGAGATATTCCACAATGTGGAAGACCTCGTTAACGTTTCCCGGAGTCGTGACGCCGAAGCGATCAAGCGTAAACTGCAGGAAATTATTCCGGAGTACCGTCCCTATGCACCGACGGCATAATGATATGGTGTCGGCGTGACACGGAGAAACGAGTTTGTGTTGAAGGGAAAGGAGGTCGAGATAAATTTATCATGAAAAAAGCGTTTATCACGGGAATAACCGGCCAGGACGGTTCGTATCTGACGGAACTGCTTCTCGACGAGGGCTATGAAGTTCACGGACTCATCAGGAGGTCCAGTACATTCAATACCGACCGCATCGAGCATCTGTATCGGGACGTTCATGATCCCGATGCGCGGATGTACCTCCATTACGGCGATCTCTCCACGTCGGGACCGCTGGTGGACCTTCTGTATGACGTGTGCCCGGATGAGATCTATAACCTCGGCGCCCAGAGCCATGTCCGGGTGAGCTTCGATATGCCCGAGTACACGGGCGATGTGAGCGGTCTGGGGACATTGCGTCTTCTGGAGGCTATCCGAAAGACGGGCATCGCCGCGAAGTTCTATCAGGCCTCGTCGAGCGAGATGTTCGGCGCCGCCCCGCCGCCGCAGAATGAAGAAACGCCCTTTGAGCCGCGGAGTCCCTATGCGGCGGCAAAGGTCTATTCCTATCACGTCACGACAAATTACCGTGACGGATACGGTATTTTCGCCAGCAACGGTATTCTCTTCAACCACGAATCGCCCCGCCGGGGGGAAACGTTTGTAACGCGGAAGATTACCCGTGCGGCGGCGCGGATCAAGATGGGTCTTCAGGACAAACTGTACCTGGGCAACCTCAACGCGAAACGGGACTGGGGTTACGCCGGTGATTACGTCAAGGCCATGTGGCTCATGCTGCAGCAGGATGAGGCGGACGATTTCGTGATTGCCACGGGGGAGACACATTCCGTCCGTGAATTCGTCGAGGGGGTCTTCGAGAGACTTGATCTTGATTATAACCGGCACGTAGAGATCGACCCGCGGTATTTTCGTCCCACGGAAGTGGATGTTCTTCTGGGCGATGCATCAAAGGCGCGGAAGGCGCTTAATTGGGAACCGGCGGTGACGTTTCAGGAACTGATCGATATGATGGTCAAGGCGGATATGGAGAGTGCCGGGAAGGAACGGACGCTCGTCGACGCGGGATATTCCATGGGGAATCGGAGATCGTGAATGGATACGGGAATGAAAGGACCTCTAACGAAAGACTCCCGCATAACCGTTACCGGCGGCGGCGGGTTCCTCGGTTCATGCCTGATCGGAAAACTGAGTGACAGGGGGTATCGAAACGTGTCGCGCGCCGATCACGGGGATTACGACCTCGTCAAGGGGGATGACGTCAGACGCATGTATGCCGCCCTGCATCCGGACGTGGTCTTCCATCTTGCCGCCGCGGTAGGCGGTATCGGGTACAATCAGGAAAACCCGGCAACCCTGTTTTACGATAACCTGATGATGGGCACGCAGCTGCTGCACGAGGCATGGGTGCACGGCACGGCGAAATTTATCGCCGTCGGCACGATATGCGCCTATCCGAAATTTACACCGGTGCCGTTTCGGGAAGACGATCTCTGGAACGGCTATCCCGAGGAGACAAACGCGCCCTACGGGCTGGCGAAGAAGATGATGCTTGTGCAGTCACAGGCCTATCGCGCGCAGTACGGATTCAACTCCATCTTTCTCCTGCCCGTCAACCTGTACGGGCCGGGCGATAATTTCGATCCCCGTTCCTCGCACGTCATCCCCGCGCTGATCAAGAAATGTGTCGATGCCATCGCCGTAAACGAAGGGGAGATTACCGTCTGGGGGACGGGTCAGGCAACGCGGGAGTTCTTTTACGTGGACGATGCCGCGGAGGCGATTGTCCTTGCCGCGGAGCGGTACAACAAGAGTGATCCCGTCAATATCGGTGCAGGCTTCGAGATATCCATCCGGGAACTGGTTGAACTCATCGTCGAATTGACGGGTTTCTCCGGGAACGTGGTCTGGGACGAAACGAAACCGGACGGACAGCCGCGGCGCATGCTGGACACGCGGCGCGCCCGCCGTGAATTCGGTTTCGAGGCGACAACATCCTTTCGTGATGGTCTCATGAAGACAATCGAATGGTACCGGCGGAAACGGGGCGTGTGACGGCGGGTATGATCGAAAAAGGTGTTTGATTTCCCCCTGAGTTTATGCTAACAGCGACGATGCCGATGAAAAAGGAAAATCGAAGACTCTTCCGGGAGATTGGCTATGCGAGTTGCCTGGGGATTTCCATGGCGATTGCGATTTTTGCCGGCCTTTTTATCGGTGTGTACTGTGACAAGAAACTGGGTACGGACAATATTTTTGTTATTGTCTTTCTTGTCTTCGGAATCGCCGCCGCCTATCGGAACGTGCAGGTTTTCATCAAACGATACATAAAAGACGCGGGCGGCCGTGCGGGAGATAAAAATGGCGAGTCCGGTTCGAAAAACGATACTTCAGAAGAAGATTGAATCCGCCAACTGGATTGTTGTCGTGCTTTTCGTCGTCGTCGGGCGGATGTTCTGCACCGACGATGTGGCCCTCGGCCTTCTGGTAGGCGGCCTTGTCAGCGTTGCCAATTATTACCTTTTGGCACGGAACATGCGCGGCTTTGTAAACTCCGTCATGCGTGATGAGGGATCAAGCGCCGGGAGAAGGTCAGCGGGCATCGCGGCGAAGAATCTTCTGCGACTTGCCGGTACCGGTGTGGTATTGTATTGTGCCATTGTTCACTTGGAGGTACACGTTGTCGGTTTGCTGATCGGTCTGACGGTGGTCGTCGTGAGTATCGTTGCCACCGTCGTCCTGTCGAACATGATACAATTCCTGGGGAGGCTGAGGAGGAAAGATGCATCCATTATTACTACTCGATAATCCATATGTTCCACCACATGTGACCTACAGCTGGTTCGTCATCATTGTGCTCGCCGGAGTGGCGTTTTTGGCGACACGCCGATTGAGCGTTCGTAATCCCGGACACCTTCAAAACATCATGGAGACGGTTGTGGAGGCGGTCTATGCGGGTATCGATCAGGTCATCGGGCCGAAAGGGAAACCCTATTTCCCGCTCATCGCGACGATTTCGGTATACATCATTACGTGTAATCTCCTAGGCATCATTCCCGGGTTTGAGTCACCCACGGCGAATCTGAACACCACCGCCTCCGTCGCCATCTGCGTGTTTTTTTCCTATCACTATATCGGCATCAGACTGCACGGGGTCAAATACGTCAAGCATTTTACCGGGGGCATGTGGGCCATGGCTCCCCTGATGGTACCCATCGAGATAATCAGTCATTTCTCGCGGCCCCTTTCACTGTCCGTTCGTCTTTTCGGAAATATCATGGGGGAGGATGTTCTTCTGGCCATTATCCTGATCCTGGTACCATTTTTAATTCCCCTGCCGATTTACGTGTTAATGGTCTTTACATCGATCATACAGATGCTCGTTTTTGTTATCCTGTCGATGATATACATATCACTCGCCGTGGAAGAATCACATTAGTCGTATGCTATTGCAGGACGGAAGAAAAAAAGGATGGAGGAACGCGCTCCATCCTTTTTTCTGATTTCGCCGGAGCGGACGAATAAGTTGACCACACCGGACAATATTTCCGACAAGGTGACGGCGATTCTTGACGGACAGGCAGAAACGCACGATTCTCGAACTCTGGAATGGGCAAACGGTGCACCGCGTCATGGCATCGATCATGCCTCAGTTCGAGCATTAATTCGTTCGCCGCTGCTCTCTTTAGTGCTTGAAGTGTTCATAAAGCTGTGATAATTCGATATGTGTTTCTCGTTTTTATAATACATAAAGACAAGGTGACATGATGATGGATGATGGAAGTCCGACGAGGGGGGCGGACACGGTCCTGATGGGAGATGTGGATACGGAAATCGTGACGGAGGAAATGGGCGAGACTGTTATCGGTTCGCGGACGCTCAGACCGGGTGATACGATTTACGAGCTGACCAAGGTCATTGAAGAACATATCGAGGAAGAACCCGAATCCAGCGAGATTCCTGAAGACATCATTAATGAAAAAGTTGCCGAAGCGGCGGAGCGGATCGCACGCGAGATGTTCCCGTCCATAGCGGAGCGTGTTATACGAGAGGAAATTGAGAAGTTAAAACGGACCGATGCTGCGGACAGCGAACCATCATGATCGTTCCACAAAAGATGCTCCATAACAGTCGGTTGGTAACGGGCTTGCCTCTCTTAAAAATTACAGTGACAGAAAAAGCTCCGGCGGGATTCGGCAGTGCCGAATGCCGCCGGTGATGGGCGGGTGTTTCCTGTTCGAGAGATGTTTCGAGGATACGGATGATAGCCTTTTCCCGGACGATTGACGATGGCGGGGACGTGAAAAAAGAACTACTCAGACGCTTCGCGCGGGGATGGATGATTTTTATTATCGCGCTGGTCTGTGCCATAGGGGGCGGCGTGTGCCGCGCTGATACGGCGATCTGGGAGATCGACGTTGACAGTGACGGTATTCTCATGGACGACGATCGTGCGCTGGTGCGCAGGGAAGCGATCAATAACGCCCTGGAGAAATCGATCATTTCTGTGGTCAGTACTATTGTGCCCGCCGAGAAGATGTCGCAGTACCAGGAGATACTGCATGAGAAGATATATCTGAAGGCGCGGGGATATATTCGTGATTACAGAATTGCCGGTGAAACCACTACTGAAAACGGTGTCTATACTGTTTCCATAAAAGCCGCCGTTTCTGCGGACAGCGTGAGGCGGGACTTGGAGCGGTTGGGCCTCGTCATTCCGGCGGACGAGGTATTTCCCGAAACGATGATCATCGTGGCGGAAAAGGGCCGTGACGATGCGGTCCCGCTGTATCGGACGCAGTATACCGAACCATCGTTCTCGGAAGAGTTGCTGAGGAAGCAGTTCAGCGAACGGGGGTTTCCCGTGATCGATCGGCAGACCGTCGCCGACGCGGGAGGATACTTCGGCGATGAATCTGAGACGAACCGCATCGCCTATCTCGGCAGGCAGTGCGGCGCCGAACTGATTATTGTCGCGCGGTCCATCGTTGCGCCCGTGACCGAAGAGGGACAGATTGTTTCTCATGGTCTGCGTGCCGAGGTCGAAGGATGCGCGATCGTGGCGGATGATGGATCGATTCTCACATCCGCCCGGGCGGAGTCGCTGTCATCCGCCGGGGACGAAACGGAAGAAACGGAGAAATCGCTGATTGAAAGTGCTGTTGCCAAGATGGCCGCGGATCTTATTGACGAAATCCGTGCAAAATGGAAAGAGACGCAGCGTCGGCGTCAGACGATCACTATTGCCATTAACGGCATTGAACGTTATGCTGACTACGCCCGGATAAAAGAGGTTGTTGAGCAGGACCTCGCAGGAGTCAGAGCGGTGCGGCAATACCGCATGGGAAAAGAGCGTGCCGTCCTGCACGTTGACGTTGAACGGCCGCTGCTGTCGATCGCGGACGATCTTGGTGTCCGAATATTTGAGGGATTGACGGTCCAGGTGACCAACATCGGTACCGACCGGATTGATCTCCACATAGTGCGATAACGGAAGGATAGATGGGAAAAAAAGTACTGCACAGAGGATTGTTACTGGTGATGGTTTTTCTGCTTGTCGGGTGCGCATCCGCCCCGATGCCGGTAATTGTCGCCGATTTCGCGGACCGTGAAATTCATGACATCGCATTGATGCCGGTGGATAACAAGACAAAGGATGAAGAAGCGGTGCGCTATGTCCGTACCGAACTTTTTGAGGCCTTATATTTCAAGGGATATCCCAAAACGCCCCTTGAAACGGTCGATGAAGAAATCAAGGCTCTGTATAAAGACTCTATAGTCGCAGGGGGTGGACACGTGTCACCGACAGTGGTCGGCGACTTGCTGGACGTTGACGCGGTCATGTACTGTACCCTCCGGGAATGGGATATGTCGAACTATTACCTGTACGGGTCCGTCAGTGTTGCCATCGCACTGGAATTGAGAAGTGCTCAATCGGGTGAGACGCTGTGGAGCGAATCGGGTGAGACCACCGTCCGTCAATATGATATCACCGGAAAGAGACTGGAAGAAAAGGGGTATCGGTGTTGTGAATCGGCGGCAAAAGATCTCCTCGCGCGCCTTTTGCAAACGCTCCCCGCCGGGCCGCTGTCGCCGGGCACACCGCCGCCGGAGGAACCCTGGTGGCATGTGCTGAAGTTCTGGAAACTATGGAGTGATAACGACGAAGGGCACGGTTCTCCCGAAAAGGATTAAGACGATGAGACATGATCGAGAGGCGCATAAGGGATAGGCATGAACATACCGAACGTCCTCACACTCTGCCGCATCCTTCTCGTGCCCGTCCTGGTCATTTTCGTTATTCAAGGGAGATTTTGTGAAGCGCTGGTCGTCTTCTGCGCAGCCGGCGTTACCGACGCACTGGACGGTTTTCTCGCGCGTGTCCTGAATCAAAAGACCATTATCGGCGCGTATCTCGATCCACTTGCCGACAAAGCCCTCGTGGCGTCGTCGTTTATCGTTCTCTCCATTTTGGGAGCGATCCCCGACTGGCTGACGGTTATCGTCATCAGCCGGGATCTGATTATCCTGGTGGGGATATCGGTGCTGTTTTTTATGTCCGTGTCTTTTGATATCCGACCGCTCTATACGAGCAAGGCGACAACGGTGTTGCAGTTTTGCGCTGTCTTTGGTGCATTGCTTTCACTGTGCTCGCCCGGTCGGCACCCGGACGGCGTTTTTGTGACCGTTTTCTGGCTGACGGCGCTGATGACGGTTGTGTCTGGTTTCGTTTATATCGCCCGTGGTGTTCATCTTCTTCGACGTTCAGGGAAACAGGTGTAGCGGACAGGTCACCACGTCGCGAAAACACCGGTCATGTCTGGAGAAAATTATATTAATGCTTGACAGACGTAGTATTTGTTGTTACTTAAATTTCGCTTTTTTAATGAAGAACCGTAGGCATGTAGCTCAGGGGGAGAGCACCACCTTGACGCGGTGGGGGTCCAGGGTTCAAATCCCTGCGTGCCTACCATTTATTCATGGCCGTGACTGAACGTATGCAAGGGCATCACCGGTACGCAATGATGATGCCCTTTATTTAATCGGCGTATGGTGCTGTTTTTTTCAGAAGCGGCACTGTTTCCTCTGACGGGGTGTGTGATACCTGATCAATTATGACACGGGCGGTTCCGTCAGAGAGCGGGTCAGGACGATTATGAAAACAATTACAGCGACATTCCCAGATGGATCCGCGGTAACAGACAACGCGGGTAAATCCCTGATCTCGTTTGTCGAACAGTGGAAGCCCGGATCATCCACGTCGACGGTCGCCGTAAAAGTCGACGGTCAGGCTGCCGATGTCAGCACCGCTCTGACGCGTGACGCGCATCTCGAACCAATTGATATAACGTCGAGAGAGGGTGTGGAAATTCTGCGTCACAGTACGTCCCATATCATGGCAGAGGCGGTCAGGGTGCTTTTCCCGGGCGTCAAAGTAACCATCGGGCCCGCTGTAGAGGACGGGTTTTACTACGACTTCGATTACAAAGATACCTTTACTACGGATGATCTCGCGAAAATTGAAGACAAGATGCGGGAAATCATCGCTTCCGACCAGCCCTTTTCCCGCGAGGAGATGACCCGCGACGAGGCGGTTGCCTTCTTCGAGAATATGGGTGAGACATATAAGGTTGAATTGATCAATGATCTCCCCGACGAGGTGGACCGGGTGAGCATTTACCGCCAGGGAAATTTTATTGACCTCTGTCGTGGTCCCCATGTCCCGTCGACGGGAATGATTCCCGCGTTCGCATTGCTCAGCGTGGCCGGTGCCTACTGGCGCGGTGACGAACGCAACAAGATGCTCCAGCGGATTTACGGGACGAGTTTCGCGACGAAACAGGATTTATCCGACTACCTGACCTTTATCGAAGAGGCGCGCAAACGGGATCATCGTCGTTTGGGACGGGAATTGGATTTCTTTCAGATCAACGATGAGGCGGGCCCGGGACTGGCTATTTTTCATCCGAAGGGTGCGCTTCTCAGAACGATCATTGAAGACTGGGAGCGGAAAGAGCACCTGAAGCGCGGATACGAGATTGTCGTGGGACCGCAGGTACTGAAGGGAGAACTCTGGAAGAAGTCCGGTCATTTCGATCACTATCGGGAAAATATGTATTTCACGGAAGTGGAGGGTCAGGTCTATGGTATCAAACCCATGAACTGTCTCGCCCACATGCTGATTTATAAGTCCAAGATTCGCAGTTACCGGGACCTGCCGATACGGTATTTCGAACTCGGAACGGTTCTCCGGCACGAGAAAACCGGCGTGCTCCACGGGCTCATGCGTGTCCGTCAGTTTACCCAGGACGACGCTCACATCCTCTGTACGCCGGAACAGTTAAATGATGAAATCATCGCCATTGCCGATTTTGTGGCGGATGCCATGACGATTTTTGGATTCGAGTATGAAGTCGAACTGAGTACGCGGCCCGATGATTCCATCGGTTCGGATGAGGACTGGGATCTCGCTACGTCCGCCCTGGAAAGCGCTCTCCGGCTGAGGGGTATCGATTACGATGTCAATGAAGGTGACGGCGCCTTTTACGGCCCGAAGATAGATTTTAAACTGAAAGATGCCTTGGGGCGGAAATGGCAGTGCGCGACGATTCAGTGCGACTTTACTCTTCCGGAGCGGTTCGATCTGACCTATGTTGCGACGGACGGCGAAAAACATCGGCCCGTCATGCTTCACCGCGTGATACTCGGTGCGATCGAACGTTTCATGGGGGTGTTGATCGAGCACTATGCGGGAGCACTCCCCCTGTGGTTGTCTCCGGTCCAAACGGTCGTCATGACGGTAACGGACAAGCAGATTTCCTATGGAGAGGAAGTCTGCAAGAGCCTGCGCAATGCCGGCGTACGGGTGGAACGTGATTTCAGAAACGAGAAACTGGGGTACAAAATTCGTGAAGCACAGATGATGAAGATTCCCTTTATGCTCGTTATCGGTGACAAAGAGATCGAAGCGAATGCGGTTGCGCCTCGCCGGCGAGACGGTACAAATCTTGGTCAGATGAGCGTCGAGGAATTCGTTTCGCTCGTTGACGATACATGTCGTCGTTTTGAATGAGATGATGATATGGAAACTCATCAATCCGCGGCGACTGTCCGTGAACCTTAAGACGATTCAGGAGGTGACACATAGCTAAGAATCTTCGGATTAACCGGGAGATTACCGCACAGGAACTCCGTGTAATTGATAGTGAAGGAAAACAGCTGGGAATTATGGCGTTTCAGGAAGCCCTCGCTCGTGCAAATGAAGTCGGATACGACCTGGTCGAGGTGGCTCCGAATGCGTCACCGCCGGTATGCCGGATCATGGACTACGGCAAATACCGGTACCAGCAGAGCAAAAAGGAACATGTAGCGAAAAAGAGCCAGAGCACCATACAGGTAAAGGAAATTCGCCTGCGACCGAAGACGGAAGAACACGATCTTCTTGTCAAAATACGTCACATTCTTCGTTTCCTTGAACAGAATAACAAGGTGAAGATCAACATGTTGTTCCGGGGACGGGAAATCGTCTATACCGATCATGGCATGAAAATTCTCCAGGATCTCAAAGCGAGACTGGGTGATTCCTGCACGGTGGAAGTAGAGCCCAAGCGGGAGGGAAGAAACATGATCATGGTCGTCGCACCGTCAAAAAAGGCGAAACTGGATTCCTAGACTGGTGCGGTGACAGTTTGTCTCGGCGGAAAGAAGAAAAACACATCGATCCCCTTTAATGGGGTGTCACTCCTCGGTACATGGTGAAAGGTGATGTGCCGCGGTGCGGGAGATGATAGAGATGTGACTTATTACAGAGAGTGGGGTGTTTCAATGCCAAAAATTAAAACGCATCGAGGAGCGGCGAAGCGATTCAGTTTCACCGCATCGGGGAAGATTAAACGCAATAAGGCCTATGCGAGCCATATTCTGACGAAAAAGAGCCGCAAACGGAAACGGAACCTGAGAAAACCGGCTTTTCTCGAAAAGGGAGATGCCGCGGGAATCAGAAAGATTCTTCCCTATTCGTAAAATATAACGAAATAACGTGGGAGTTGAGTGAGAGATGTCACGAGTAAAGAGAAGCATTCATGGTAGAAAAAAGAGGCGCGCCGTGTTGAAAAGCGCGAAAGGTTTCTTCGGCGCCAGAGGGCGCCTGCACCGCCTGGCGAAAGAATCCGTGAACAGGGCGATGGCATTTGCATACCGCGACAGAAAAGTGAGGAAGCGTGAATTCCGAAAACTCTGGATTGTTCGCATCAATGCGGCGGCGCGGGCGAATGGCTTGTCTTACAGTGCTCTTATGAGCGGGATCAAAAAAGCAGATATTGCTCTCGACAGGAAAGTGCTGGCGGACCTTGCAGTAAATGACGAAGCGGCGTTTGCGCATATCGCATCGATTGCAAAGAGCGGACAGGCGTAATGAAGCATGCTCTCGAGGAACTTCGGCAGAGCGCCGAAGAAAAAATTCGCTCCGCACGGACGGCGGACGAATTTCACGCGATTCGAACGAAGTATCTCGGCAGAAAGGGGTATCTGACGGAGCTGCTCAGGCAGTTGAAAGACGTCAGGCCCGAGGATCGTCCCGTTATCGGGAAACTTTCGAACGATATAAAGAACTATATTGCAGGGGCAATCGAGAAGGCAGTCGCCGACCTCGAAGAGAAGAGAAAAAAAGCCGCACTCGAGCGGGAAAAAATCGACGTTACGCTTCCTGGAAGAAAAATACCCTACGGCAGCCTCCATCCCATAACACGGGTCATGGACGAGATATGCGATGTCTTTGCCCGTCTCGGGTTCAGTGCCGTCGAGGGCCCGGAGGTTGAGCTCGACTATTACAACTTCGAGGCGCTCAATATTCCCAAAGACCATCCGGCGCGTGACATGCAGGATACCTTTTATATCGGTGATGACGTGGTCCTGAGGACGCACACTTCCCCGGTCCAGATACGCGTCATGGAGAAACAGTGCCCGCCCGTTCGCATCATATGCCCGGGCAAGGTGTATCGTCCCGACTCGGATATATCCCACACGCCCATGTTTCACCAGGTCGAGGGTCTCCTGGTCGACAGAAACGTGACTTTCGGTGATCTCAAGGGAGTCCTGACATTTTTTGTTGAAAAGATATTCGGCGATGATATTGCGATCCGTTTTCGTCCCAGTTATTTCCCCTTTACCGAGCCGAGTGCGGAAGTCGATATTCAGTGCGTCATATGTAAGGGGGAAGGGTGCCGCGTGTGCAGTCAGACGGGGTGGCTGGAAATTCTCGGAGCGGGCATGGTTGACCCGGCATTGTATCGGTTTGTCGACTACGATCCCACCGAAGTGTCCGGATTCGCCTTTGGCCTCGGCGTGGAGCGTGTCGCCATGTTGAAATACGGTATATCGGACATTCGCCTGTTTTTCGAAAACGACCTGCGGTTTCTTAATCAATTTTGACAGAATGCGGTGCGGAACGTGCCGCGGTTGCATGGAGCACATTTGAGTTGCGTTTTTTCACCGAGTCTTCGTACTGTTGTGAAAAAGGAGTGCCGGTAACGGGACCGCCGAACACGCGGAACGGTGCATAAAACAGATCAGGTTCGCAATTATCAACTGAAGAAAGATTATACGTGATATGCTGGTCAGCCTTCGATGGTTACAGGATTATATCGACATCAATGAGGACCCGGGCGTCATAGCGGAAAAACTCACCATGGCGGGTCTGGAAGTGGAAGCGATCAATGACGTGTCGCCCGGCTTTTCCCGTGTCATCGTCGCCACGATTACGGACATTCATCCCCATCCCAATGCAGACAAGCTGTCTCTCTGTGATGTGAGAGCGGGAGAAGAATCGTATTCCGTCGTTTGTGGCGCGACAAACATTCAGGCGGGACAGCGTGTTCCCCTCGCGCAGGTGGGGGCCGTCATCCCCGGCGGTTACATAATCAAGCGTTCCAAACTCCGCGGCATCGAATCCGAGGGCATGTTGTGTTCCGAAGACGAACTCGGCATCGGCGACGATGCGTCAGGAATCATGATCCTTCCGGACACGCTCCGTGAGGGTGACGATCTTGCCGCGGCGCTCGATTTAAAGGACACTGTCTTCGATATCAGTATTACGCCGAACCGGTCGGATTGTCTCAGCATCATCGGGATAGCACGGGAAATCGCCGCGATAACGGGACAAAAGGTTCGCTATCCCTCCCTTGATGTGGAGGAAACGGCGGAAGACGTTCATGATGTCACGTCCGTGGATATCGTCGATTCCGACCTGTGTCCCCGCTATACGGCGCGCATTATCAAGAACGTCAGCATCAAACCGGCTCCCGCATGGATGCGGATGAGGCTTGAAGCGGTGGGCCTTCGTGCCATCAACAATGTCGTGGACATCACCAATTTTGTCATGATGGAAATGGGTCAGCCCCTTCATGCCTTTGATTATCGTCACCTTGAAGAGGGACGTATCGTCGTGAGGGGAGCGACGGAGGGTGAGAAGTTCGTATCCCTCGACGGGAAACCCCGTATTCTCGGCAAGGATACGCTCATGATCTGCGACGGCGTCAAACCGGTCGCCGTTGCGGGTATTATGGGGGGATTAAATTCCGAGGTGGCCGATGATACGGAAACAGTGCTTCTGGAAAGCGCGTATTTCAATCCCGCCTCCATCCGCCGGTCGGCGCGGGCACTGGCGATGCCTACCGATGCATCTTTCCGTTTCGAAAGAGGAGTTGATCCCGAGGGCGTGGTGCGGGCACAGAACCGGGCGGCTCAACTGATTGCTCACTGCGGCGGCGGTTCAATCTGCCGGGGGTACGTCGATACCTATCCGAAGAAGCTCGTCCCCGTGGACGATATTCCGTTGAAAACACAGACGGTGAACGAGGTGCTCGGTACGGACATGACGCCGGATGCCGTATCATCGATTCTGGAAAGACTGGAAATGGCGGTCACGGAAGAAGCTGACGGCGCGTTTCTGGTAACCCCGCCGTCCTTCAGGGTTGATATTGCCCGGGAGATCGATCTTGTCGAAGAAGTGGCCCGGCTCTCCGGGTACGATACAATACCGCTTTCGCTTCCGTCGCTGTCCGGCAATCTCGATGTGGAGAGCAAGAAAAGACGGATTATCAGGGATTTGAGGAATGCTCTCACTGGATCGGGATATACCGAGGCGATTAACTACAGCTTTACCACACCGGAATCGGCCCATGTCCTCGGGTTTGGGAATGACGACGCTGAGAGGCGGTTCACGGCCATTCAGAATCCCCTCGGTGAGGAACAGTCCGTTATGAGAACGACCCTGGCGTACGGGCTCCTTGCGGCGATGAAGAAGAATTATAACGTCGGTAATCGCAATCTAAAAATGTTTGAGATCGGCAGGACATTCTTCCGTACAGAGGGTGCGGAACTACCCACGGAGCGTGAAAAACTGGGTATGGTGCTGACGGGTCTTCGCTACGATGACTCGTGGCATGCCCCGGATGTGTATGGGGATTTTTACGATCTGAAGGGTGCTCTCGAGAATATACTGTCAGCCGTCAATGCCAGGGATATTTCTTTTGAAACAGCGGACACGGCTCCGTATCTGAACTCTGGTCGGTCGGGTGCCGTTATGGCAGGTGACAGAAATATTGGCGTTATCGGCGAAGTTCATCCCGATGTGATGGAAACGATGGAGCTCAAACAGGCGGCCTATATCTGTGAGCTGGATCTTCAGGAGTTAATCGAGTACGCCATCGACGGCGTATCCTACACCGAAGTGACACGATTCCCGTCCATATCCCGCGATGTGGCGTATCTCGTACCCCATACCGTACACTGCGGCGATATTGAAACGATCATACGCGCCCATGGCGGGGATTTCCTTGAGAATGTTCAGGTATTTGATGTATACAGCGGTAAAGGGATCCCCGATGGGATGAAAAGCATGGCCTTCCGATTAACCTATCGGAGCCGCGAAAGAACACTGACTGACGACGATATTGTTTCCGAACATGACAGAATCGTTACTGCTGTTGTGAAGGGTGCCGGTGCAAAGGTGAGAGGGGTAGAATAGTAAACACAATGGTTACCGTAAGGAGGCGGACAATGACGAAAGCTGAGATTATTCTGAATATTCACGATCGCATGGGTTTCTCGAAAAAAGAAGCGGGACGGATTGTGGAAACGGTTTTTGACATCATGAAGGAAAAGCTCGCCGATGGAGAAAAGATAAAGATTTCGGGGTTCGGTAATTTTGATGTGAGAGAAAAGAAGGCGCGAAAGGGGAGAAATCCGCAGACGGGCGAGGAGATTACGATATCGCCCCGGCGTGTTCTCACGTTTAAATCAAGCCAGGTTTTACGAAGGGCGCTGAACGACCAATAACCCTGATATATTACCCTGTTCTTTCATCGCTGCGATCAACCATCGCCACGGCGGACCCTGTGTCCCGCGGGGGTGAGGAAGATGATGAAAACGACGATTCCCGATAAGAACTATTTTCGTATCGGTGAGGTCAGTAAAATCCTCGACGTGGAGCCCCATGTATTGCGTTACTGGGAGACGGAATTCCCGGCGCTGAGGCCGATCCGGACGGAGTCGGATCAGCGTGTGTACCGTAAAAAAGATGTAATGACCCTGCTTGAGATTAAGAAGCTCCTTTATGAGGATAAGTATACCATCGCCGGCGCCCGCCGGAAAATCACGGAGTGGAAAAAGAAGAAGACGACGTCACCCGTGCCGGATGATATACTCACGGTGATTAAAGAAGAATTGGCGGCCATTCGAAAGATTGTGGAGTAATGTCCACGGTGACGAGAAACCGATGACACGGCCATTCAGCGAACTAAAACGGTGAATGGCCGTGTTCTGTGCCATGATCTCGGTATGGTTTCATAGATGTAGCTACTTGCGGTTATTTCGTTTAGATGCCTTCAGCGGATTGATTTTCTGAATGTCTTCAGATTTTTCCTTCTTGACGTGCGTCGCCGACGGGCAACCACCGACGGCCCACTTGCTGGCGGGATCGGGGTACATCATGCAGTATTTGCCCGAGGGTGTTTCCAGTATTCTTCCACAACCCTCACATTTGTCAATAACGGGGTGGCACGAACCACCGTTGAATTCACATCCGTTCTTCGTCATAAAAGGACACTCGATGCCCTTCTTAATTGTTTCACAAACCATTGGTATCACCCCCTCGTATAATTTTTTTGATCAAAAAAAAGCCCGGGCTGCCGGGCCTACCCAAGCGATTGATAACAAAAGAATTACGGCTGATATACACATCAACCGCGCGAGTCGTAACAAATATTGAGCGCCGTGTCAATAAAAAAATGCGGACTGCCGTATTTATTCACGCGGCATTCCTATAACATGACGGAGCTGGTGACGGGACATACGATCATGATTGTGCAGAACACTCGTGGCTGATGCTACTCTTTCTTGATGATTGACGTGAACGACGATTCATGCTACGGGACATCCGCCGTTTTGATAATTGTGTGACAGTATGTAATAACTGATGGGGAAACTAAAGAGTTCTTTGTCTGCGCCGGGCGGTTCCGGTCCAGGCGAAGGCCGTGTGAAGAATGGAGGCGGCCTGTGTCGGTAAAGGCGAACATATGGTTTCGGTCTCTTCTCCTGAATGCGTCGTGGAGCTACGAGGCATTGCAGAACACGGGCTTTCTATGGGCGATTCTCCCTGTTGCCCGCGGTTATGCGGAGGGATCAGTGGAGGCGCGTCGGATAATGACACGGCACATCGAACGATTCGGAACACATCCCTATCTGGCCGCCACAATCATCGGCTCGGTGGCCGCGTGGGAGGAACAGTGCACGGACGGTGAGTGCCGTGATGCCCCGCGCCTGAAAAAGGCACTCTCAGGTCCCTATGCGGCGCTGGGAGATCCGTTTTTCTGGGGAGCCCTGCGGCCTCTCGCCATGCTGATCGGTGTTGCCGGAGCTGTGACAGGTGCACTCACAGCACCCCTGGCGGCATTCTTTTTCTTTAACGCGTTTCACATGGTGATTCGCCTACGGGGGTTCCAGCACGGGTTTCACGATAAGAAAGGGGCGGTTGAGTTCCTGAAAAAGCTTCATCTTCCCGCTGTGGGCAGAGCGATGCGCTGGTGCTCGGTGATCGTCATGGCAGTGTACAGTGTCCTCTGTGTCCACATGATGCCCTGTTTTAATGGTGAAGGAGCGCATCCGGTCCTGTACGTCATTGTGCCCGGTGCTCTCGTAACCCTCTCGGTACTCATAAAAAGAGGAGTATCTCAAATCGGTATCCTTTACGGAGCGGCCCTTGTCGCCGTCGGGATCAATTTGGTTGTATGAAGATATCAAAATCCTTTACAATAAAGAACGAACTGGGACTACATGCCCGTGTCGCCGCGCTGATTGTGAAAGTGACGGAAAAGTATCAATCCACGGTAGTACTGGACAAGAATGGCGAGAAGGCAGACGGCAAGAGTATTCTTGACATCCTCACGCTGGCATGTCCGAAAGGCAGTGTCATCACCGTGACCGCCGATGGTGATGACGCCGGGAATGTTCTTGAAGAACTGGGTGCGCTGATCGAAAGCAAATTTGGAGAGAATTAGGTGGAATCAACCGACATCAGACGGTCTTTAATCTTACGGGGCATTGCCGCGTCACCGGGTATTAACTGGGGAAGGGCCTATGTCATCAAACAGAAAGACGCCCCCGCACCGCAGTACAAACTGGATGATCCCGACCGTGTGGAACGGGAGGTGACACGCTTTCAGGGAGCACTTGCCGCGTTCGAGTCGGAACTTTATGAAATCACGAAGAAAATCCGCAACGGTGAAGAGTTAGGCCCGCTCTTCATCGATATCTATCGCATGATTGTCAAAGACCGGCGTTTCGTTCAGGGTACGGAAAAGAATATCCGGGAACGACAGATCAATGCGGAATGGGCCCTGCAGATATCCCTTGGCAAATACCGTCGCATCTTCGGTCGCATGGAGAACCTTTATCTGAAGGAACGGGTAAAAGACATTGAAAATGTTGTCCGCAGTCTTCTCCAGCACCTGTCCGGTGACAAGAAGGAACCGATTTCGGCCATTACGGGGCAGGTCATTGTTATCGCCCGTGACCTGTCACCCGCCGACACCGTTCAGATGACGACCGATACCGTCCTCGGGTTCGCCACGGATATGGGTGGAAAAACATCACACACGGCGATCGTGGCACGTTCGATGGAGATACCGGCTGTGGTCGGGCTTCAGCGCGTGACGGGTGAGGTCAAAACAAACGATATCGTCATCGTCGACGGAACGGCGGGCGCCGTTATTATCAATCCCTTGCCGGATATGGCGAAGCGCTATGAAGAGAAGCGAAAACATTATCTTGCCATGGAGGATGATTCGCTGAGGCAGGCGCTGCTGCCCGCGGTGAGTCGAGACGGACGGCGTATCGAGATCGGTGCCAATATAGAATTCAGCGAAGACATTCCCTCGGCACTGGAACACGGTGCGGAGGGGATCGGTTTGTATCGCACGGAGTTTCTCTATATCAACAGGGACGATCTGCCGACGGAGGATGAGCATTATCAGGCGTATCGAACGGTGTTGGCCCATGACGGCATCCAATGGGCGACGATCCGCACATTTGACCTGGGTGGTGATAAGTTTCTGTCCGATCCGAAACTCGCTGATGAAATGAATCCCGCCATGGGATTGAGGGCGGTGCGGTACTGCCTGAGGGAAGTTGATCTGTTCAAGGTACAGCTGCGTGCCATTCTGAGGGCGAGTGCCTATGGAAACGCGAGGATCATGTTTCCCATGATATCCGGTGTCCAGGAGATACGCGAGGTCCGCCGCATCCTTGACACGGTGAAGACCGAGCTGAGAGGGGACAAGATTCCCATGGCGGAGGATATCAAGATCGGCATCATGATCGAAGTGCCTTCTGCGGTGATGATGGCCGATTCTCTGGCGGAGGAAGTGGATTTTTTCAGCATCGGAACCAATGATTTGATACAATACGCACTGGCCATCGACCGCATCAATGAACGGGTGACCTATCTGTACCGTCCTCTGCATCCGGCGGTTTTGCGCCTTATCCGGCAGGTTGTCGAGGCGGCGCACGCGGCGGGCATTACCGTGGCGATGTGCGGTGAGATGGCGGGCGATCCCCTCTGTGCCATGGCGCTCATCGGTCTTGAACTTGACGAACTGAGTATGACACCCCTGGCCATCCCACGTATCAAAAAAATTATACGGGAGACGACCGTCGAGGAGGCGAAACGTCTGCTCGCCGATATTATGGCATTAACAGTCACCGATGAAATCGAGGAATACATCACGCACTATATGGTAAAGAGGTTCCCCGGCGTGTGTCCCATGATCAACGGTGAGACGTGAGACAGCATGGTAAAGAGACAGCAAAAGGCGAAGCAGGAAAGATGTGAGGAAAGGACGGCTGAGCGGTGATATTTGCATCGAAGCGGGAGACCCTGAAAACGAAGATCGAAGAGTGTTACGCGGGGAGTCTGACCTATGGGCATCACTCCCTCCTCATGAAGGTTCTGTCGCTGTTGCTTTCGCGCGTGACCATGAGCGATGACTATGTCGAAAAAATAGCCGATCTGGCCCGCCGCGGCACAGTGGTTTATGTTCTCAAGAACAGAAGCCGTCTCAATGGTCTCATTCTTCAGCACCTCGCGTCACGAAAGGAAGGATTGCCCCGTCCCGTTTACTATCACGGGGTGGGAATGAGACTCTGGCAGCCCGTATCACGGGCGGCACGGTGTATCCTTGCCCGCTTTTTCTACAATCCTTATCGCGACGGGTACTTGGAACGGGTAACGCGCGATGGCGAAAGTTCCATTATTTACGTCCACAATTCGGAATTCGTGGGGAGTCGCTATCCGAAGGACCCACTCCATCATGTAATCGCCGCCGCCGACGCGGACCGTCCCGTCTATCTCGTGCCCATCCTCATTTCCTATGGACGGCGTCGCGTCAAAAAAGACAAGGGTGTCATCGATGTCCTCTTCGGGGAGTCCGACAATCCCAGCGCCGTCCGTCGACTGGGAACGTTTCTCCGGTTCTTCAGGGAGGCCTTCGTCATTGTTTCCGACCCCCTTGATCTGACCGATTATGTTAACAGCCACGCCGATGATTCCGTTGATGACGTCGCTTTTGCCGTCCGGGAAACAATGATCGAAAGCATTAACACGGAGAAACGGGCCATTGTCGGTCCCATTCTGAAATCGCGTGAGGAAATTATCGGCATGGTCCTTCGTGAACCGGAAGTGGTGGCGATGATGGAGCGGATCAGCAGGGACGAGGGACGGGAATACCGGAACGTGATCGGTACGGCGAAGAAATACCTGTACGAAATCGCTGCCAACTACACCGATTCCTATATCGGCATGTTCAACATCGCCCTCACCTGGTTGTGGAATAACATCTACGACGGCGTGGTGATCGATCACGCCGGACTCAACCGACTGCGGGAGGTGTCAAAACAGATGCCCTTTGTCGTGGTACCCTGCCACCGCAGCCATATCGATTATCTTTTGTTGTCCTATGTTTTTTACCACAGCAATATCGCCATGCCCTTCGTCGCGGCGGGTATTAATATGGCCTTCTGGCCGCTGGGCGGCATTTTCAGGAAATCGGGCGCCTTCTTCCTGCGGCGGACGTTTCAGGGCAACGAACTTTACGCGCTGGTTTTTGCTAAATATATCAAGGTTCTTCTTGAAGAAGGATGGCCCATTGAATTCTTTATCGAGGGGGGTCGAAGCCGGACGGGGAAGATGGTCATGCCCAAGTTCGGTCTTCTGTCGATGGTTATGCAGGCCTACGATGAGGATATCTGCGACGATCTCGCCATTGTGCCCGTCTATATCGGGTATGACCGCGTCATCGAAGAAAAATCCTATCGGCAGGAACTCGATGGCGCGGCGAAGAAAAAGGAAAACGCCCGGTCGCTTTTGAAAAGCGGCAATATACTGAAAAAACGGTACGGCCGGGTCTATCTTAACGTGGGAGAGCCCATATTCCTGAAATCGTATCTCGCGTCCCGTGACTCGCAGTACGATACCATGCAGATCGAGGAACGGCAGCGGCTGTACCGGAAAACGAGTTATGAAATCGCCGACCGTATCAATAAGGTATCCGTCGTTACCCCCTTCGCCCTCGTGGCGACGGGTCTCCTCTGTCACTATAGGCGGGGCATTTCGCACGATGACCTGATTGCCGTTCTTGACGATCTTTATCACTACCTCGCGCACCGTGAGGTTAATTTTTCGGAGACCTTTGTCCGGCGGGAAGCCGCTTTCGCGGAAGCCCTGGCGCGGTTCGAATCGACGGGCCTCATCGAACGGATGGGATTCGACGAAGACGAAGATGAGGAAATCGGGGAGATTATTTATTCCGTCGATGAGGACAAGCGTCTCACCATGGAGTATTACAAGAATACGATCATCCATTTTTTTCTGCCCATCGCCTTCGTTTCCGCGTCCATCGTGTCCGCCCGTGAAGATCGTGTGTCCGTGGCTCATGTGATGGAAGATTACCATTTTCTGAAACGGCTCTTTCGTCACGAGTTCATCTTCGACGACAGTGTGGACGATGCGGACGAGGTCAACGACGTCCTTGCCTATATTCACGACCGGGGGATGGTTTCCGGTCACGACAGTGACGGTCAGCCGTGGATCGAGGTGCACGGTATCGGCCGTCGGAAATTATCCATCTTCGTCGGGCTGGTTGCCAATTATATCGAGGCGTATTGGATCGTTCTCCGCGGATGTCCCTTTTTGAAGAAGACGAAGCGCCCAGAGCGCGATTTCCTGAAGAAACTCCAGAAACTGGGAACAAAAATGTACAAGAAAGGCGAAATTTCCAAGGCGGAGGCGCTCTCGCAGATGAATTACAAGAGTGCCCTGCGGTACCTTGCCGATAAGGGTATTATTGAGACGTCGTATGTCAAAAAGGACGACCGGAAGAGGAAAGCGGACAAGATGCTCTTACTGACCGCCGACAAAGAGAAACTGGAGCACCTGCGACGGGATCTCTTCAAGTATATCGTATAACCTCAAAACAGGTGTGTCGGATACAGGTACAACGGAAGGGGGGAACCCGCAACGGCTTCCCCCTTTTTTATGGAGGCCTGTTTGCCGAGACGATGCCTCTTGAGGAACGGGACCCCACCCCGTCAGCGATCGATGCAGTAAAAAGCCTGTCGACCGCGGTACACGGATACGCCGCTCAATTCCTCTTCGATCCTGATAAGCCGGTTGTATTTGGCGAGACGCTCGCTCCGTGATGCGGAACCGCTTTTGATCTGGCCGCAGTTCGCCGCCACGGCCACATCCGCCATGATAGTATCTTCCGTTTCGCCGGAGCGGTGCGAGACGACGGTCGTATAGCCCGCCTCCTTTGCCCGCTCGATCGTCTCCAGTGTTTCCGTCAGTGTGCCGATCTGATTCAGCTTGATGAGAATGGAATTGGCGATACCGGCCGTGATGCCTCTCTCGAGACGGTTCTTGTTCGTGACGAAAAGGTCGTCTCCCACGATCTGGATACGGGTTCCCAGTGCCTCCGTCATTGTTTTCCACCCGTCCCAGTCATCTTCCGCGAGACCGTCCTCGATGGAGGCAATGGGATAGGCATCGATCAGTGATTCATAAAACCGGACAAGCTTCTCCGCATCCATGATAGGATCCTTTTCCGCTTCCAGGACGTAGGACCCGTCGCGGTAGAATGAGCTTGCCGCGGCGTCCAGGGCAAGAACAATGTCGTCGCCCGGCGTGTATCCGGCCTTTTCGATGGCCCGCATGATGACGGTCAGCGCTTCTTCGTTCGACCGGAGGTTCGGCGCGAATCCGCCCTCGTCTCCGACGGCCGTATTGTATCCTTTGCCTTTCAATACGGACTTGAGCTGGTGGAATATCTCGCTCGCCATCCTCAGTCCCTCCGCGAAGGAGGGGGCGCCGACGGGCATTATCATGAATTCCTGGATGTCCACGTTGTTGTCCGCGTGCTGACCGCCGTTTAAGATGTTCATCATGGGAACGGGGATGTCTTTCGCCGAGACGCCGCCGATATAGCGGTACAGGGGGATATCAAGCACCTCAGCCGCCGCCTTTGCGCAGGCGAGAGACACACCGAGGATCGCGTTCGCTCCCAGGTTGCCCTTGTTTTCCGTTCCGTCCAAGGCGATCATCGTATAATCGATTGAACGCTGCCGGAGGCAATCCATCCCCAGAATCTCGGGCGCGATGACATGCGTGACATTCTTAATCGCCGTGAGGACGCCCTTCCCGCCGTAACGGGCGGGATCTCCGTCCCGCAGTTCGAGCATCTCATGTTCCCCTGTCGATGCCCCCGACGGTACGGAAGCGCGGCCGATGATGTCGGAACTCAACCGGACATCGACCTCGATCGTGGGATTACCCCGTGAGTCAAGAATTTCCCGTGCATGTACGTCTACGATTTCTGTCATGATATCTCCCTGTCGTTTCAGTGTGTTATCGGCCGGAAAGGGGTTGCCCTGCGCCGGCGTTATCCCATCACCGTTCTGTGCTTGATGTATATTTTTTTGCCGGTTTTTGCAAGATCGTTCTGGATGCGGCACGCGCCGTGAGGCTGGTTTCGAGCAAAAAAAGACCATGCAAGATGCATGGTCTTTCGTAAATGTCCGGCATCTGAAAAGAATATTATCTGTCAGCACGGAAAAAACAAGTGAACGGCCGTCGTCGTCCCCGCTTCGGGCTTTTACTTGCCCTCGTTTCCCTTGACGTACGAGATGATCATGGACGCGACACCATCCTTTTTCGGGTCCGCCTTCTTTTTCAATTTAGTCGCCTGCAGTTCGGCATCTTCGATTATCTTTTTCGCTTCACTCTCGGCGTCCGCCGTGATCTTCGCACTTTCTTTCTCCGTTTTCTCTTCCGTAACATCGGCCGTGGCCATCTTTCGCGCCGTGCTCCGCGCGTCATCGACGACACGCCGCGCCTTCTCACGGGCCTCTTCCACGATTTTTTCCGCTTCCTTTTCAATTTCGCGAATGGTTGTATTGACTTTTTCCGCCATTTTTACTCTCCCTGTCAGCGTCTGTTAAATGGTGCCGACGGTATAAACGTCGATTTATAATTGCCGTATTCTGTATGGCACACCCTCACCGGATGCCGCCTGTCACGCACCGTCCTACGTGACGAAAACATACTGTGTCGTCGTCTTCAAACGCGCCCTTACCGCGGTCAGCTGCGGTTTGGCGAGATGGATCACATTATCTTTTACGATGACGGGCATATCGAGAACCGCTTCACACACCTTCTTTTCCATATCGCCCCGCGCGCGAATGACGATGTCATCCTGCGAGGAAACAATCTCAATCAATATGGGCAGGAGAAGCCGGTCCCTTACATCGTCCGGCAGTATGCCCGCAAGAAAATCCAGTTCGGTCCTCTTTATATAATGCTCGGACCCGTCGCTCAGCATAACGGACGGATGTTTTTCGTCCAAAAGCGCCCGTAATGACTTTCGGTGACGGGGAAGCTGGGCATTCAGCGTGCCCTTTTCCCCTCTGTGATAATCTGTGAGCAGTGCATCCAGCGAATCAGTAGGCATAGGCCTCTCTCTTTTCAATCATAAGCTTGACGAATTTGAGTCGAGAGAATTCTTCGCGGTCGCGCTCTTCAAACTTCATGGTGAGGTATCGAATCGTCGCCTCAAGACCGGGGATGATAATGTATTCAAGGGCATTATTGATGCGCTTGACCTTGTTGATTTCCAGACCGAGAAATTCCAGAGACTTTTCCAGTTCGGCCAGTTGGATGGTCGTTTCAAGGCACTGCCGCGCCAGTTCTGATGAGCGGTCGATATACGAGGAGGAATCGCCCCCCGTACTCTTCTGCGTGCTCATCGCGTCGACGACTTCGCTCTCGAAGAAAGGAATCCGGACACCGGCGACGTTTTTTGTGCCGGCACGGATCTCCGTCCTCGTATCGGGCACCATCAGCTCGTTCTTTAAGACGGCATTGCCGTGGAACCCGGTGGTAACCGACAGTGATGCATAGGTTGCCGCGTACTGTTCGACAAGCCGTGCCTTGACATCGGCGCATTCCCTCACCGTTTGCAGAAATTCCATAACGAGAATGGCCAAACGGTCTTTCACGATTTTTTGAATACGCTTCGCCAGCTTGTGCCGCCGTTTCAGGCGGGCGAGTTCGATCTTTGTGGGACGAGCCAGATTTATTTTCTTCGACATGGCTTATTCATTCTCCGATTTCTTCGGAAGATATTTTGCGATGAAATCCTCGCTGATAAGCTTCAAACCCTCCTTGGGGAGATCGGCGAAGATATCCCAGGCGACGGAAAGGGTTTCTTCGACGGTTCTCCGCCGGGTTTCGTCCTGCGATATGAATTCCTGTTCGATGCGATCGGCTGCAGAGAGGTAGATGCGGTCGCGGTCGCTCAGGCCCTCCGCTCCGATGACCGTGGATATCTCGCGGAGGTAGCATCCCTCAGCGTACGCCGCATAAAGCTGCATGAAGACGTTGTTGTGATCTTCCCGTGTCTTTTCGGGACCGATGCCCTCCTTCATCATACGCGAGAGTGAGAGGAAGATGTCGATGGGCGGATAGACGCGCTTTCGTTCAAGCGACCGGGAGAGCACGATCTGACCCTCCGTGATATATCCCGTCAAGTCGGGAATAGGATGAGTGATGTCGTCGTCGGGCATGGTCAGAATCGGGAGAATCGTGACAGATCCTTCCTGCCCGGAGATGCGACCCGCCCTCTCGTAGAGGCTGGCCAGGTCCGTGTACATGTAACCGGGATAGCCCCGCCTGCTGGGAATTTCGCCCCGCATGGCGGCGAGTTCGCGGAGTGCGTCGCAGTAGTTGGTAATATCGGACAGGATGACAAGCACGTGCATGCCGTGGCTCCACGCGAGGTATTCCGCCGCCGTCAGGGCGAAACGCGGTGTGGACAGACGTTCAATGACGGGAGAGGACGCCGTATTGATGAAGGCGACGGCCCGGCTCAGGGCACCCGTCTCCTCGAGGTTGGAAATGAAATACCCCGCGTCGTCATAGCTGACACCGATAGCACCGAAAACGATGGCGAACTGTTCGTCTTTGCCCCTTAATGCCGCCTGGCGGATGATTTGGGAGGCGATCCTGTTGTGGGGCAGTCCCGAGCCGCTGAAGATGGGGAGTTTCTGTCCCCGGACGAGGACGTTCAGGCCGTCTATCGCGGAGATGCCTGTTTCAATGAACTCAGCCGGGGGCATACGGGATGCCGGATTGACGGGCATGCCGTTGATATCAAGGTATTCGTCTGAAACGATCGACGGCCCGCCGTCGATGGGCGTTCCGCTGCCGTCAAAGATACGGCCGAGAAGGTCGCGCGAAACGGGCAGTTTCAATGTTTCACCCTTGTAGCGGACCTTGCTTCTGAGCAGATCAACCTCGCTCACACCACCAAAGACCTGAACGACCGTGGTCTTTTTGCCGACTTCAATGACCTGTCCCGTTCTCAGTTCTCCTGAGCCGAGCTGCACCTCGACGATTTCATTATATCTGATCCCGGGAATACTTTCGATGATGAGGAGCGACCGCCGGGCGGTACTGATTGCCTTTGTTTCACGGGTGAAAAGCTGCAAAGACTCCATTATTACTCTCCTTTACGTCCGATAATATCCTTCTCCATATCGGAATGGATATTCTGAATATACTGATCGAAATCTTCGTGCTTAACGTCTTTCATCCTCGTGATCCGCTGAAGAATTGTCGATCCGGTAATGTCGCCGACAAGCATACCCTCCTCCATCTTTTCACGGGCGAGATCGAAGAACCTGATGATGGTATAGAGCATCTTGTGCGCCCGTTCCGGCGGTGTATACGTGTCGATGGCGTGATAGGCGCTCTGCATGAGGAAGTCTTCCCTGATGGACTTGGCGGCCGCCAGTGTCAGCTTGTCGTTTTCGGGCAGGGCCTCGGGACCGACGAGACGGACGATCTCTTCAAGTTCCGCCTCCTGCTGTAGAATGCGGAGCGCCGTGTTGCGTGTGTTGGCCCAGTCCGTACTGACCTGCTCGTGCCACCACGTCTGAACGGTGTCCGCATAGAGGCTGTAGCTGGAAAGCCAATTGATGGTGGGGAAATGACGTTTGTTGGCAAGGGCGGTATCCAGTGAGTACAGGGCGTCGATGATTCTCAGGGTATTCTGCGTCACCGGTTCGCTGAAGTCCGCGCCGGGAGGACTGACCGATCCGATGACGGTGACGGAACCCATGCGGTCGGGCGACCCGATGCACTGAACGCGTCCCGACCGTTCGTAGAACGAAGCGAGCCGCGAGCCGAGATAAGTGGGGAAGCCTTCCTCTCCGGGCGTTTCTTCGAGGCGTGCGCCGATTTCACGCATGGCCTCCGCCCAGCGGGACGTCGAGTCCGCGACAAGGAGGATGTCATATCCCATATCGCGGAAATATTCTCCCAGGGTGATCCCGATAAAGATACTGATTTCCCGAGCCACAACGGGCATGTTCGATGTATTGGCGATGAAGATTTCCTTTTCCTGAAGCATGCGGCCCGTATTCGGGTCTTTCAGGGCGCGGAAACTGTGGAGCACGTCGGCCATCTCGTTGCCGCGTTCACCGCATCCCACGTAGATGTTCAACTGGGTCTGCGACCACCGGGCCATCTGCTGGAGGTTGACCGTCTTGCCCGTTCCGAAACCGCCGGGGATGGCCGCCTTGCCCCCGAGAGCGAGAGGAAACATGTAGTCCATGATACGGGTGCCCGTGACGAGGAGATTCTCGGGATCGAAGCGTTTTTTGTACAGGCGGGGTTTTCGTGCCGGCCATCGCTGGACCATGGTCAGTTCGATACGGTCGCCGTCGTTCTCCAGGACGGCGATCACGTCGTCGATGGTGTGTTTGCCCTTTGAGATGTCGGCCACCTTTCCCTTGAGGCCGATGGGGACCATGATGCGGTGTTCGATGAGGCCGGTTTCCGGAACGGTTCCGATGATGTCCCCCTCGGAAACCTCGTCACCCACCTTCACGGTCGGCGTGAAGTCCCACTTCTTGGAATGATCCAGTGACGCGGTGCGTGCCCCCCGTTCGAGGAAATCACCCATGTCGTCGATCATCGTTGTCAGGGAACGCTGCAGACCGTCGTAGATACTGCCCACAATGCCGGGACCGAGTTCGACCATCAATATCTCGCCCGTTCCCTCCACGGGTTCACCGACGCGAAGGCCCACGGTATCTTCATAGACCTGGATAACCGCTTTGTCTTCCTCAAGCCCGATGATTTCCCCGGACAGACGTTCATCACCGACGTCAACGACCTCGTATACCTGAGATCCCCGCATGTCTTCAGCGATAACGACGGGTCCTGAAATTCTCCAGATTTTGCCCATAATGTTGCCTCTCTTGCGAATTAATTGAATGACGTACGTCAGTTTGACTTATAATTCGATAGTAAAGCCAATCAATTTTTTCGTCAGTGTCTTGTAGTATTCTTTTATATCCCTCCCGTCGGATTCGTATCCCGAAGGTATCTCGACGATGACAGGTGTCGTCATCCGTTTTTCCTGAAGATAGTAACGGATGGCGCCGACGTACTCGGCGTATCTCTCCGGTATAAGAATGATGCCGATATCGGGGTTCTTTGTGAACGCGTCAACGGCGTTTTTTACGTTGTCCTCTTCCGCGCTATTTTCTTCAATGACAACGTATTCTTCCACACCGGCAAGGCGCATCAGCGCCACCTGATCATCATTTCCCACAATTGCGGTTTTCAGTCTTTGCATCTCTGTCATGACGGTGTCACCATATGTTCTCTTATCAGTGATGTGGGGATGCCGTCGGTAAAGCCCTTGACGATCATGCGCACGTTCCTGAGCTCCCATTCCTTCACGGAGAGATACCAGAGCATTGCGGACGGTGACATAACGCGCGGTGACAGGAGTTCGTGAAGCAGCGTGTGTTTCGCCTTTTCGATCACCCGGTCCACGACGGTCACGTTTCGTGTCTTTTCATACAGCTTGGATATGTCCTGCGCCACGGAGTAGTATTCGGTGTACTCCAGACGGCTCACCGTTTCCGCCATCTTCAGTGAAAGAAGTTCCCGCAATGACGCGATGGAGACGATATGTCCGCCCTTCATGAGTGATTCGAGAAGGACGTTGCGTTTTTCCTGAAGGATCGCCCGGAACACGATCTGAAGATTCTCAAGATCGATAACGATTCCCAAGGCCTTGAGAAGGACATGACTTTCATTGACGTGTCTGAAGGCCCGGTGCATGATCGTATGCCGGTGCGCGTCCAGCCGGATCTCGCCTTCCACGTGTGATCGCTCGTCCTTTTCCTTGATTTCCTTTGCGATGGACGCGAGTTCATGTAACCCGCAGGCGGATACGATATCACCGATATCCTCGATGGTTTTCGCGGCGGCCAGGCGATCGAGGTACCCTTCATCATGAATAACCCCGAGCGGCACGAATAACGCCGTTTCCTCCGTGCTGCCTTTCAAAATACGCCTCGCGGCGATCTTGATATTGAGGATATCAAACCGGGCCATGTATGCGCTCATGATACGCGTCACGTCCGCGGGCGGTTTGAAGCGCCGGATACGCGCCAGACAATCATCGAAATACCTCAAGAGAGCCGTATCGGTATCGGTAAATGTGGATATCTGTTCGTCCCAGAGATAATCACCGATATCGGTATCGCGTATAATCTCGAGCATATCCTGAATGCTTGATCGTTGCAGCATTTCTTCGTAGTGCTCGTGAGTGATGCACCGCGATTCTTCCCCCTTAAGGTATGCCGAGAGAAAAGCGTATTTTGTTCGTATCAGATTCACTTGCTTTCAGCTCCGAACAGTTTTCTCCCGATATCGGGGAGAACTTTGGGAACGAGCATGGAGAGTCTCATCTCAAAACTGTTGTCCATGGAGATCTTTCCGTCTTGAGACTCAGCCACAACACCGCCGACGGACTGAGTTCCTTCGACGATCTCGGAGATCCTTCCCTTCAGTGTTGCGTCTTTTTCGACGAGTGCTTCCGTGTCCGTGAGGTCTTTCTTCGCTACGTAGAGTCGAATTTCTTCATCACTTTCGAAGGCATCGACAATCTCGGAGATCAATTTCATCATCTCCTCGGGTGCGGGTTTGTCTTTTTCAAGCCGTTTGCGCACGTCGTCGAGCAGCTCTTTGATGATACTGTCCTTCTCTTTCAGAACGATCTGCTGTGCCTTCAGAGATGCCTGGGCCGTTATCTTGGAGCTCTCGCGCCGCGCATCGGCAATGATTCTTTTGCGCTCCTCTTCACGCCGTTCTTCGTTTTTCCTTTTTGCCTTTTCAATAATGTCCTGTGCATTGGACTCGGCCTCACGAAGAATCTCCTGCGCTTCGTTTTGCGCCTTCTCGAGGATAGCCTCTCTTATTTTTTCAGTTTCCATGACATAGACTCCGTGCGCTACATGAGCCCGAGGATGTTCAAAGCCATGATGGTGAAAACAAGCCCGAGGACTCCGATTAGTTCGACAAAAACCGCCAGCATCATCGATGCCGTCAATATTCTTCCCTTGGTTTTCGGAAGAAGAGAAATACCCGACGCACAAACAGACCCCTGAAATATGGCGGAAAAACATTCCGACAGTGCCCCGATTACGCCGACAGCGAGAATGCCGACACCGGCGCCGCCCGTTGCCGGCAGGCCGGGAATCACAACGGTCAGGATAATGATCAGTATGATGAGACCATAGAAACTCTGCGTCATGGGCAGCGATGCCAGAACGATCACGTTTCGCAGCTGGTCAGGTTCTTCGGAAAGCGTGGCGACACCGGCTGACGCAGCCATCGCTATTCCGATAGCGGACCCCGCCAGACCGCCCGCCAAAGCGATGGCGCCACCAAATGTAGCAAGTGCTTGAAGCTCTGTCATTTTATCACCTCACTTTAGGATTTTGAGCCTATAACAATATGTTTCCGCACCTTAAGGCGATAGGGTGCGTACGGTATGCCTCCTCCTTCATAAAATTTCAGGAGAAATTCCACGAAACACAGCCGCAGCGAATGAATGAACGCCGCCAGACTGCTCAAGAGCATGTTGAAGATATGCATGACCACAAGAAGCACTATCGCCACGCACAGTCCGAGAATGTATCCCACGACACCGGGAATTGCTCCCGAAACAATGGACGCCAGCCAATCGGCCAGGAGGTTGAAAGAGGATGCAAGGTAGAACGTTGCGAGCCCGACACCGGCCAACCGTGAGTACGACATGACGTCACCCAGGATGCCCGTCAACTCGAAGACCCAGAAGATACTTCCCAGGCCGCCCATCTGCATGAAGCCCGATGCAACAATGAGGAGAAGCCCGAGAATAAGGGGATAAGCGAAGGCGCTGTAAACAGCTGCGCTCAGAGGGAGAAGGTCAATGTGAAGGAGGGTCCGAAAGAGATAGGGAATGCCGAAAATCTCAACGAGGAAGAGACCAATCTTGCCGACGATTATCCCCTTATTTCCTTCTTTCGCACCCTTGACGAGCGCGAGAAGATGGGCAGCATTGATATGAATAAGTCCGATGATGAGAGATATAGTGATAAAGGCAACGGGATCGGCAAGCTTCTGTTGTATCAGCCGCGACAGGGCGATCGTTGACAGGTCGATATTGAAATACATGGTCAGAAAGTCGCCCAGGTAGGTGCCCGACAGCACCCCCATGACGAGCGACGTGGTTCCGCTGATATAGAGTACCTTTCGAAAGAGAAAAAATGATTCCGCCGTCGGGTCATCGACGAGCTTGGACAGAAAAAAGTAAGCCGTGGCGATAAGTCCCGCCGCGTAGACGACATCGTTAAGCATCAGGCCGAAGAAGAAGGCGAAGAAATAGGCCACCAGCGGGGTGGGGTCCCACTCGCCGTATTTCGGCAGGCTGAAGAGGCTGACAATGACCTGGAAAGGTTTAATGCCGCGGGGATTGATGAATTTAGTCGGGGGGGCTTCGCCCCGCCTGGGCTTTCGCGTGTCGATAAAGGCGTGATCGAGTTCCTTTGTCAGGGTGGGGATGACTTTTTCGACGGCACTTTCCGGGATCCACCCCTCGATCAGGTTGACATAGTGTGCTTCGCAGGCGAGTTCAATGACGGAGAGGCGTTCGCTTTCCTCCTCGACGATTTCACGGTACAGGACCATCTTTTCCAGGTTGTCGTCGAGCGTTTGGTCAAGTTCCTTCTCGAGCGCCGCGAGATGATTTTTCTTTTCCTCGACGAATGATTTCTTCGCCGCGAGAAAATCGGAGATTGTCTGTTCTTCCGCGGGAACGGAGAGAGTGACGGCACCCAGGCTGCGTGCAGTATCCTCGACGTCCTTCCGCTTGTCAATACGGGCGATCACGTACGTGACAACATCTGAATCCGCCGTTACGGTGACCTGCTCGAGAATACTGTCACCGGCGCGTTCCCGAAAGAGCGGATGGGTGTCTTTTGAAAACACATAGACGGATGTGAAAACGTATGAACCCGAATAGGATAATTCTCTCAGGGGGACATCCAGTTCCCGCAAGAGGAGACCGAGGTAGATTCCCAGTTGATCCATACCGCTGATGGTGTTTTCCAAGGCAGTGGTTTCTTCTCTCAATGCCGTGCATTTCTGCCTTATTTTTTCTGTCTGAGATACGATATCCGCAAGGGGAGGAATCGCGGTCCCTTCGGGCAGATCGATCTCGTGTTCACCTCTGACGTATGACAGGATATCGTGAATATTGATGAGCGACTGACGAACAAGGGTGCGTTCCCGTTCCAGGGCCGCACGATCGACGGGATCGAGTTCCTTCGCTTCTTCGACGTGGAGAATACCTTTTCCCCGGAGGCTTTCCAGCGTCTTGTTCGAGTAGTCTTTTACCGTAATTACCCGAACTTTCTGCATCGATTCTGGCGTGCTCAAAATTAACGGTATCATCGATGCCGTTCCTCCTTGTCTCGTCGCTTGCTGACGTTCAACGGTTATGTCGCATTCATATTTCTAAACCATTCTGACAGCTACACCCATACTTCTTTCCTCGTGTTCATACAACACCAATATATTTTAGATATACTACCAGGTTATTACCGGTCATAGCCACTATTATACAGGATGACGGGTATAAGGTAAAATTCTTTTTATTATTAGCTACTTTCGATAACGAAAATCATGATTTTCGCGATAAAAGAATGCGGCCATCACTACGAACACCCGTACCAATGCTTGTGTCGGATGGGGGGGTCCCCTGCAAATTGCGGTTTGAACCGGGTTTAATAGATCGGCCGTGACATTATACGCTGCTTGCGGCGGGTTTGACGGGAGCATAGGGACGATACCGCTCCTTTCGGACATGTCATAATATTTTTACATGTTTCCCGAAATCTGATATGGTTCCGCTTCTCCATAATGACGGTGTGTGAACGACGATGAACAATACCATGTCAGGGATCGACTGCAAAGACAAGAGTTCGAAGCTCTATCTTCACCTGAAGAAATGGCTGGAACGCGCCGCTCTCGATTACGGCATGATCGATGAGGGCGACCGGGTTTGTGTCGGCGTATCGGGTGGGGCCGACAGCATGGCGTTCCTCTATCTGCTGAATACGCCCATGGTTTTTCTGCCCGCCTTTTCTATAGTCGCTGTCCATATCGATCTGGGTTTCGATACGACGTTACACGATTACGGGGTCATCGAGGCGTTTTTGAAAGAACAGGGCTGTGATTACGTGATGGCAACATCTGATATCGGCACCCTGGCGCACAGCGAGGTGAACCGCAAGAACCCCTGCTTCTACTGTGCGAAAGAACGGAAAAAGAGGCTTGTTGAAATCGCCGAAGACAATGACTGCAACAAGATTGCCCTGGCGCATCACAAGGACGACATTATCGAAACGCTCCTGCTCAATATCTTTTACGCCCGCGAGATCAGCACCATGCATCCGAACCAGTCGATTTTTCGAGGTAAATTTCATATTATCAGGCCTTTTGCCTACATTCGGGAATCACTGATAAAGAAATTCGCCGCCGAGAAAGGGCTTCCCGTCGTTGCCGACAGGTGCCCCACGGGCGATCAGTCAAAGAGACGGTATATCAAGGACCTTTTGAATGAGCTGGAACGCGACAACCGGAACATTCGCGATAATATCTTTAAGGCGATGGGACACGTCAAGACGGATTACCTCATAAAACCCGTCAGATAAGGTGCGCATTTTTTGTACCGCTCCCGTGACCGTCGCGCTATAATGACAGTTCAGGCGGTCGAATATGCACATGACCTTTTGTCGATAGCCGGAAACTGTCGTCCCGTGGTGAGGATGGGAAGCGGGTGACGCATTCCGAAATGAACGGCGGGTTCGCTCTCAATGCCAATTCGAATTGGTGAGGCAACAGGCAAGCGTAACAACGAGGAAAATGTCGACGGAGAAGAATCGTGGCACGCACACAGACATCGGAAAAAGTTATCTGCCGCAACAAAATGGCGCGGCTGAACTATTTTATCGAAGATACCTACGAGACGGGGATCGTCCTCGTCGGAACGGAGGTAAAGTCCCTTCGCGAGGGTCGGGCGAACCTGAAGGAGAGTTATGCACGGGTTGCAGATGGTGAGGTCTATATCTACGATATGCATATCAGCCCCTATACGCACGGAAACCGCCTGAATCACGATCCCCTGAGGAGGCGAAAGCTTCTTCTCCACAAAAGGGAGATCAAGCGCCTCTACGGCAAGTCACGTGAAAAGGGACTGACACTCGTCCCGTTGAGGGCTTATTTCAAGAACGGAAAGGTGAAGATAGAAATCGGTGTGGGAAAGGGGAAAAAGCTTCACGACAAGCGTGCCGATATTAAGAAACGTGATGACCAGCGCGACATGGAACGCGCCCTTCGCGACAGAACGCGGGGGTGACGGCAGCAATCGCTTGACGGGAGAGATGAAGAGACCTATACTACAGTTATAAAGTTCTTTAACATTTTGGGGGCGAAATGGTTTCGACGGGGATAGTTGAAGCTATAGTAGCGTACCGAGGTTCCTACAGGCCTCGTTAAACAGGTAGGACTTAAAGATAATCGCAGACAACTACGATTACGCCGTAGCCGCATAGGCTACCGTCCTCCCGTCTTTGCCTGTCGGGTCGGATGAGGGCGTCATCAAGACAGGATAGCCGATTCCCCTCTCCCGTAGGGGGAGAAGCGAAACTGAAACGGGATAGTGCCTGATCTATCCTTCCTTTGGGGTATTCCGGTGCGAAACTCAATCAGAGGATACGTACGTAGAAGCTATAGTGGAATGTTTCCGGACGCGGGTTCGACTCCCGCCGCCTCCACCAGTAATTGGTGTCATAACGAAGACCGCAGTGAGTTACAACTGCGGTCTTTTTATTTATTAAGCCCCAGTTCCTTGATGCTCTCTTCGCGCATGATGAACTTCTGTATCTTGCCGGTGACGGTCATGGGGAAATCGTCGACGAACTTGACGTAGCGGGGTATCTTGTAGTGAGCGATCTTGCCGCGGCAGAAGTCCTTTACCTCTTCTGCCGTGAGTGCTTCGCCGTCACGGACCTTGATCCACGTCATCAGTTCCTCGCCGTACTTCTCATCGGGCACGCCGATGACCTGAACGTCGATGATTTTGGGGTGACCGTACAGAAATGACTCAATCTCGCTGGGGTATATATTTTCACCGCCGCGGATGACCATGTCCTTGATACGGCCTACAATGCTCACGTAGCCCTCTTCGTCCATGACGGCCAGGTCACCCGTGTGCATCCACCCGGCGTGATCGACGGCCTCGGCCGTCGCTTCCTCGTTGTTCCAGTAGTGGAGCATGACACTGTACCCGCGTGTGCAGAGTTCGCCCACGGCACCGACCGGGGCGACCTTGTCCGTGTCGGTATCGACGATCTTGACCTCCAAGTGCGGGTGAATGCGGCCCACGGTGCCCACACGCTTGTCGAAGGGGTCCGTAGGTCTCGTCTGGAAACTCACCGGACTCGTCTCTGTCATGCCGTAGGCGATTTCCACTTCGGTCATGTGCATGCGTTCAATGACCTTTTTCATGACTTCTGCCGGGCAGGGTGACCCCGCCATGATACCCGTGCGCAGGCTTGCCAGATCGTACCGGTCGAAATCCGGGTGCTCCAACTCGGCGATGAACATGGTGGGCACGCCGTAGACGGCCGTCGCCCGTTCCTCGTGGACAGCCTCAAGCACGGCTCCCGCGTCGAATCCGGCACCGGGATAGATCATGGCGGCACCGTGGGTGACACAGCCGAGATTGCCCATGACCATGCCGAAGCAGTGATAGAGCGGCACGGGTATGACGAGACGGTCGCTATCGGTGAAATTCATCGTTTCCGCGACGAAGTAACCATTGTTGAGAATGTTGTGGTGGCTCAGTGTGGCGCCCTTCGGGTATCCCGTCGTGCCGCTGGTGTACTGGATGTTGATGGGATCGTCGAATTCCAGGCTTCTCTGACGCACGGTCAGTTCGTCGTCGGAAACGGAGTCCGCCATGGCAAGAAGATCGTTCCAGGCCCGCATGCCCGGCACTTTGTCGGGGGCGAGACGGATGACGGTGCGAAGTTCGGGTAGCTTGATCGACTGAAGTTCGCCGGGGCGGGCATGATCGAGTTCCGGTGCCAGCTCACGGATCATGGCCGTGTAGTCGGAGCTTTTGAATGAAGGGGCAATGACGAGGACGGAACACCCTGACTGCGTCAGCGCGTAGGCGAGTTCGTGGACACGGTAGCTGGGATTGATGTTGACGAGAATTGCCCCGATCTTGCTCGTGGCGAACTGGGTGATGGTCCATTCGGCGCAGTTCGGTGACCAGATGCCAACACGATCGCCCTTTTCCACACCGGATTCCATCAATCCCCGCGCGCACCGGTTCACGGCCTCCTGAAGCGCACGGTACGTGTATCTCAGCGACTGGTGGCGGACGATGAGTGCGTCGTGGTCGGGATAGGTGTCGACTGTTTCATCAAAGAGGTCGCCAATCGTTACGCCCAAAAGGGGTTTATCGCTGATGCCGCTGACGTAGCTCTTACGATGTTTCATCTTTACTCATCTTTCTGTTATCAGAAATCTTCAATATCGTATGATGAAACTCGATACCGTATTTAAAACAACATCTATTATAAAGTACCAGAATTGTTTCCTGAAGAAAATATCAATTTGAACAGCATAATGTCACAGTATTGATATTATGATTAAATTTTTGACAAAGGTTTTTCCCGTTGTCATGGTGCTTGTTTATCATGTATTATTAAAAAGGAGGCTATGGCAGGTTGTATAAATAAGTATGTAAATCGTACTGAGTAAAGGGAAAAAGTAAAGGAGAGAACAATGAAAAAAACCATTCTTTGCTTGGCGGTGTGTTTCTCCCTGGTCGTCGGTATACCCTGCGGGACTGCATTGGCAGATGATGTTGCTCATTATGTCTGGCTGCCTTACTGTATAAAAGTTGGCACTTACTGGACGGGTCTCAATATTAAAGCGTTTTATACTACTGATACGATAAAAGTTCATTACAGCGGCACGAGCAGCCTGTATGCAACAAATATCGATGTTCCTCTCGATGCGCGGGGCAGATGGACGGGGGCTGTCGACAGCTTGCTTCCCACCCCGGCAGACTTTGAATCACCATCACTGCTGCATATAGTATCGACTAAAGGGCAATTTACGGTAACGCAGTTTATCGGGAACGACGGGGGATTTGCTTTTCAGACGTTATATGCCGTTCCTGGCAGTTGGGCGGATACTGCGTGGCCTTACCAGGTGGCTACTCCCGCGGAGCTCGACGTACCTGAAGAAGCCGATATGTTGCAGTAAACGGAATATTGGAAATATTGTCAGGTGGTTCAACTGAAGAGCCATAGCCTCCTGACATTTTATATTCATTGGTCTTTAGTAGTCAGTTAAGCATAAATATCTTTGTCACGTTGTTGTTCTTCATTTACAGCCAACTAATTCTGTCTCATAGCTTTTTCTGAGGACAGGTGGTATCAATTGATTATTCGATCACCTTCAGGGCGAAGTCATATGTCGAATCGGCGTTTTTCAGCTTGTCGTGCAAGATGATGCGATAGATGTAGGTGCCAGGTGGTATGTTCATGTCAATGGAATTCGTCGCGTACATGTCCAGGACGGGAGAGAGGGTCTGGTAATTGAACGTCAGGAGCTCATCGCGGCGGAACAGTTCTTTTCCCGCGTCGTCACAGAGGACGATATCCTGCGTATACCATATTTGATACGTTCCGCCTCTCCTGTTCGTGAAGACATTGACTGGTTCGTAGTAAAAGAGTGCTTTCTTTCCCGCCGTGATGGTACTGCTTCCAGCTGAAACGTACTGGCCGAAGCCGATAATGTTTGAACAGAGGGTGAAATTCCGGACGCCAAGGTTCCAGGCATTCTGGATATCGATGATCTGTTCTTTCAGTGCCGCAACTCTTTCATCGCTGTACGCCGTAGCCGCCATACCACAGAGAACGAGTCCTAGAATGAGACAATAAACAATCTTTCTCATTGAATGCCTCCGTGCCGGGTTATGACGGTCATATTTTTGTCATCTCTTGATGATCATGATCGGTTTTCGTGATCGTTTGATCAATTTATACGAAACGGAACCGAGTACCATATCTTCGATGTTTCCTGTGCCGCGGGAACCGACAATGATGAGCGAGGCGTCTTCTTCATCGGCCACGCGCATAATTTCGACACAGGGTCCCCCTTGTGTGATCATGGTGTTGACGGTGAATCCGGTCTCGGTCAGCTCTTCGGCAATGGGTTTTATTTTTGCGGTGGCTTTCTTTTCCAGTTCTTTTTCGATGTCGTGGATATCCCTTTTGGAGAAGCGTGCGAGATCGTCGAGGCCGCGCCTGTCAATGACGTGAAGGACCGTCACTTCCTGTGTGCCGGCTCCTTTTAAATGTTTGACATAATCTAAAGCCTTCTGGGCGGGAATGGAAAAGTCAGTGGGGTAGAGTATTTTCGTGAACATGCATGTCCTCCTTTCGAAAACGTCAACTGCTCTTGCCACGATGTGGAACCCGCATCGCCGCATTACCGAAATTGTCAGTAACAGCTTCGCGCCAAGCCCGTCAGAAACAACGGAAAGCACGTTGATTATAGCACAGGTGACAGGAGAATACACATGTGAAAACGATGACGGGGCAGGAGGGAATATGCGATGCAACGAATGCAACGATCTTTCATTGATATTTGAACGGCAATGAAGTACACTAGTAAGAGAAAAGTAATGATCCGTGGCATGTTTTTCACACAGCGATGGAAATGACGTCGCCGCTTTCCATGTTTTTTCCCACTTGATTCGTGTATCGTGAAAAACATCTCATGCTTCGTTACCGTCTTATGAAAAAAGTGAATCGTCAACGATTCCGAAGAAGGAAGTCATGCCGGTAACATTGCCGCCTCCCGTTCATTCCATGCCGGGTGTGGATCCGGGTGAACGCCACAAAGGTCGATCCGCGTCTTCAGGGAGACGGGAAGTGAGTGAGCAGAACACAAAGGCCCTGGCATTGCGCCATCGAGAGGGTGAGAATCATCCGGTGGTATTTGGTGCCGAACCTGAAGCTGCCGGAGCTGTCTACGCGCCGTTGCGCCGATCCACCATGCCACGCGGTACCATTGTCGATATTTATGTTTGATACTATCTTCGTCCTTTAGTTATTACCGCCGTCCGTTCCCAGAATCAAATCTTCATCTGAGCACTTCTCGCCATATCATCGAGACAGTCGCGGTGATTTTGCATCGAAGAATTTTCACTATTCATATGGTATGATACAAAGGAATAGACATCATCGTCAGTTCAACAGGAAGAAAGGATATGACAATGGCTGCCTTTACCGTGTCAACGTATAACGTGAATTCCGTCCGTTCCCGCCTCCATATCATCATTCCCTGGCTTCAAAAGAACCGTCCCTCCGTCTTCTGCATGCAGGAGACGAAGGTGGATGACGCGTCCTTCCCCGCGGCGAGCTTTACCGATATCGGCTACCACGTGACCTTTCGAGGATTCAAACGGTACAACGGTGTCGCCGTTGCCTCGCTTTCGAAACCCTCTCACGTCGCCTTCGGTTTCGATGACGGCGGTCCCGCCGACGAAGACCGGCTCATTCGGGCTGTTTTCGATGATATCACCGTCGTAAACTGTTATGTGCCCCAGGGACGCGACAAGGAGCATGAACAGTTCCGCTACAAGTGTGAATGGTTCAATCGCCTGCGCCATATCCTCGATAAGCATCACCGGAATACGGATAAGATTGTCTGCTGCGGTGATCTGAACGTGGCGAGAGAGGACATCGATGTGCACAATCCCAAGAGGCTCCTCGGTCACGTCGATTTCACACCGGAGGTGTGGGACGGTTTCGATCATCTCCTTGCTTGGGGTTTCGTCGATGTTTTCCGGAAACATCACGGGGATGAACCGAATCAGTATACCTTTTTCGATTACCGCGTGCGCCAGGCCGTCGAAAGAGGTCTGGGATGGCGTGTGGACCATATTATTGCCACAGAGCCTCTGGCGGCATTGTCCTCGGATGCCTTTATCGATCTTGCCCCGCGCCGGGCGGAAAAGCCATCGGACCATACCATCATGGCGGCGGTTTTTCGGATGCCATAAGTACAGTGTTACTGATTTATTGTGATACGTTGTTGTTAGCTAGTCGCCCCTGAAATACCATCTATCCATCAGATATTACTGGATAATATATGATATTTCTGTTATGTAATTTGCAGGATTTTCAATCAGTTAACCCCAAAACCTTGCAAATTATGAGCGTATGAAACCAAAGAAATCTCCCACACATGATCGACAGCAGGACCTGTTCCGCGCAGAACTCGTACAGATTATCAATCCCACACATCCCCTGGTGAAACTAGCCAAGACGGTGAACTGGGATCGACTGGACGAGGTGTTCGGTGCCACCTACTCTCCTGATCAGGGTCGCCCGGCACTCAGCACACGGCTGATGGTATCTCTCCACTACCTGAAGTACATGTACAACCTCAGTGATGAGGATGTCGTGGCCGAATGGGTGGAGAACCCTTATTGGCGTGCGCCACGGCGTTTG
>Ga0272441_10001957_pt1 | contig 43038 bp, 88 predicted proteins | sample SSMProp6N_FD_193582 | JGI IMG/M metagenome (GOLD analysis project Ga0272441, IMG submission 193582) | Marine sediment archaeal communities from Little Sippewissett salt marsh, Falmouth, MA, United States - SSM-Prop-6N | ecosystem: Environmental > Aquatic > Marine > Wetlands > Sediment ...
GCTTACCGACTAGCCTGACATATTCATCAAAGTCATAGTAGCCTTGTTTTCTGATGGCGGTTTTAATACCCCAACTTGTAAAACTTTGTCCTATAACAACGCCGGTAAGCATAAGCCCAAAAGCTATTAATATTGTTATCAACATCACTCCTTTAATAAGGTGGGCGGAGCAGAGGACTTTCACCCCTGCATTATATACTATGTAGGTATTTTCTACATTCCGGCTTGCATTCTCCGCTAAAAGAACGGCTTATATAGTCCCGCAAAATGTTTCTGTATACACCCATCATATTATTTCTTATATAAAATAATATGTCAGCGTCTATATCCGCCATCCGCCCATATATCAACAACACTTGACGTGCTATTGGCTTTTAATATTTTTTGTAATATCTTTACCGCAATCAATACAAGTTCCAACTGTAGGACTGCCTTTTCTAGTATCCCAACAATGTCCATTCCATATTGTACCTGTTAAAAGTGATATAATTGATCTCAATTTACATATAATATATTTATGTATTATCATTCTCCCCTCTGTGCTTCTTGAGCCAGTCACGTGCTTTTTGACCTACATCAAGATTATATTTACTGCAATAAAATTTCTCATACCATGCTATAACATCAATAGCTGATTGCAGTTCGGCTTCAAGTTCCTTGATATATTCCTTTAACTCAAACCGCTCCATGGTGTCAAGGTCTTTCATTCAACAATCCTTAATTGAATTCTGTTGATATTTAACAGCTATTCGCTTACAATATTTAATCATATTTTGTAAAGCCTCTAAACGTTCATTATCAGATTTTAATTCACCCAGGTAATTATCAATAATTTGAAAAAATGTATTTTGATATTTATTGCCTTCATTAATTTTAGTAGTAAATTGTTTTTGATCTTCATTCTGTTTTTTCATTTCATTAATAATATCATCTGTAAGACTGTCGCTGATATATTCCTTTTTATTTTTTTGTTTAATATCTTGCCATTCTTTATCATTATTATATTCCTGTTGCTTTTCCTTAGCCTTTTTGAAAGCTTCCTGTCTATGTTTAATTTCATCCATATGATTTTTTTCATATTCTATCTGCTGAATAACTTTATAAGCTGTTGATAAATCGGAAACAGTTTCCGTTTTGCTTTTATATTCATATAATTTTATATAATTTCGTGCTGTTCTATCAGTAAAACCACAATTACTATTAATCCATTCGGTAAATTCACCATGCTGTAATTCCTTTTTAACATCTATTAATATATTACCAATTTTTATACCTATTTCGACACTATTTTTTAAATGCCCTATAAGTTGTCTATGATATTTATTTATTTCTTGTTTATAACTATTTATCTGTATTGAGTTCATCAAGTATTCTCCTTATAAAATCTATTCCTTTACCACTTATTATGGTTACATTTACAGCACCTATACATTTATCAGTAACTATTACTTTAAAATAACCCCTATCTACATAAGTTTGATATGGTTCATTATTTGACATTAATATTTTATTATCTCGTAGGATACTGAATATTGTATTCCTCCCAAATGTTTTATATTTTTTATCTTTTTTAATTAATAGTTTAGCAACCTCACTCATTTTAAACCATTCATTATCATTTGATATTCTATCCCATGTTTCAAGATTTTGATTTTTTTCATTAATTTCATTTTTTAATGATAAAATTAATTCAGTAGATTGTTCTTTAGTAAGATTTAATAATTGATTTTTTAATTCTTGTAAATCATTCATTGATGACTCCTTACAGGTTTATTCTCTTTACAGATTTGACAGGGGAGCCAGTGCCCCGGCATCCCCCACCTGTAAAAAGTTATTAATAGTATACCACATTTTTTAAGTATTATCAAGATACCGATTGATTGACTGCAATCCATTCATCTCAGTTTTCACACTATCTATATTGCTAATCAAAGATTTAAAAAGTGCCTCTGATTTATCAGCTTCAAGTTTTTCCTTATAACAAATACCTTTGCAAATCTTTTCAATAATACTTATGCCTGGATTTTTAACCTTCACTCCGTCAAGTTCAAGTTCTTTACCATTTCGTAAGCGTATCATAGTTATAGCAAGCTGTCTGTCATAGTTAGATTGTGCAATAGCTTTCTGCTCAGAACGTGTCCTAATCTCACCACGCATTGTCTCGAGTAAGGCTATCTTACTTTCAATCTGTTTAGCTATTTTTAATATTTCCATATTGTCTCCTTAATTAAAATCAATTTTATTTCGTACAACGTACTTTATGCGCATTGCATTTTTATTTTTCTACCTTTTTCATTGAGTGTCTGGTGAGCCTTGCGAACCAGATAACGGCTGTTGTACGATAGTTGAGAGGCGTTTTATTTCTTCATCAACTATAGCAAAAAGGTAGTGCTCATAACAAGTTTTACTATGTTCTCCAAAATAATTTCGCAGTAATTTTAAATGTTCTATTTTCATTCTGTCTCCTTAAAAGGTGGGCGGCTCGGAGTACCTTGCGGCATATGTCCCGATAGTTCTGTATGCACACCGCCCATATATTAGAATGGTACTTCTTTATCAAGTGCATCCGGTGCATCGTCAAAGTCAATATCTTTTGTCGATACTTCCTTACCGCTAAATTCCTGCTTTGCTATATCCTCAATGGTGTTATTCTGCATTTTTATAACCCATTCAGGAATTTTTTTATTCTCTGGAATCATTTCCTTCATGCCTTCCATTAATGGAGTTATACCTACAATGTTAATGTATTCTTTACCGTTCTTACTTTTATTATTTTTTAGAACTAATAAACAATTTTTACCAACCAGGCTTTCAATATCAAACTGCTCATTCTCTGCAAACTGTTTATTAATCCAAGAGTTAAGGTCTTTTCCTAGATTAGCATCTGGATGTAGACTAGCATTGTATTTTTTTGATACTACAAACCTTTTACCATCAAAATCACCACCATTCATTGTCTGATTAATCTCAAACACTAATATAAGTTGATGTTTTTTACCCCATGGAGTTTCCTGAAATCCAATGTCTGCCACTGCATAACATACGCCTTGTACTGTCCCAGCTTTTGGCTTTTGAAACTCGGCACCTGAATTTTTTACCATGATACTCATAATTTACTCCTTAATTTCAAAATTTATTAAAGCATACTCAGTATTTATCACGTGCATATTTTCTTGCACAGTCCAGTTAGATACATGCTTTTGCCATATGTTAACCATACGGGATACTGCCTCTCTTAGTTCTTTACTTGTAATTGTCATTTGTCACCTTCCTTTTCGCATACGAATACTTCTTTTTCCTCAGTTACTTTCTTAAAATGACACTTGCCATTATTAGTAATACCGGCAGGCAAATCACTTTCATTTTCATAATTTACCCAGATTTTAATATTAGACATACTTGTATGATATCTAACTAATATATATCCGCAAGGAGAATCAACAGAATACATCTCACCAAGTTTGAATTTAGGAAATATTTTTCTTAATTCTTTCAAACATATTTTAAATTGATCCGTTCCCTTTGGTTCTATAGCAAGTCCGAAATCATAAATAATAATTTCATATACAGGCTTTTTATTATATGAATATATTTTTTTTACAAGCCGTATAATTTTTTTATGTTTTTTTAAGTTTTCTTTCGCTCGTTTGATATTATTTTTAAGACTATAAAAATCATCTTTTCCTTTTATCAGCTTAAATAACTTTTTAATTATTTTCATTTGTCACCCCTATTCATATTAGATTTAACCTGTGTATCTTCCAGCTGCAATACGTGCCTCATAAGTGAGAGAGCATACCCGACATCATCCCAATCGTTAACAGTAACACTTAGTTTAGGTTTCATGTTTTCAAACTGTGCTGTCGCTATGGTGTGTTCATACTCAATATGTATCTCGTTATACTTTTCTTTTACTGTTGTCATACTCATAACTACCTCCTATAATTGTCAAGCCATTTCTGAAGTTCAGGTATGACTTGTTCTTCAATATCATCCATTATCCGTTCAGAAGGTTTAACTGCTTTATGGTTATGCGGATTAATCAAATACACGTTGTCAACATACTCTTTATCATAACTGTTGTAATCCGGTCCGTAAGCAGAACCACCGCATTCAACATCAATCTCCTCCTCTACGGTATCAAACCCGAAATACAATTCATGCCAGTAAGGTTCCGGTTTTAGTGTGAATTTTCTATCAGGTGCGTATGTCATACTGTCTCCTTTAATAGTTTTTTATGTGTTTTTAAAAACTGTATATTATTTTTCAGTTCAGTCTCACATACCTTACAGCCGAATAGCTTAACGGTTATTAAGTTTTCATGCAGGCTTTTCAGTACCTCTCTGTACTTCCCCTCAGCGACATCATAATCATAACTGCATACCGGACATTTGATATTCATGCTACCTCCAATAATTTAATTCCATGATTTAATATTTTAAGTTTCATTTTATTTTTAGCAACATTAGCAGCAGCATAAGCAACAGCATCACTAGCAGCAGCATAAGCAGCAGCACTAGCAGCATAAGCAACAGCATCACTAGCATAATCAACAACAGCACTAGCATAAACAACAGCAGCAGCAGTAACACTAGCAGCAGCATAATCAGCAGCAACACTAGCATAATCAATAGTAGCACTAGCATAAACAACAGCAGCAGCAGCAGCATAATCAGCAGCATAATCAGCAGCAACACTAGCATAATCAATAGTAGCACTAGCATAAACAACAGCAGCAGCAGCAGCATTTTTATTTTTTCTAGTAGGATTCTTTAAACATTTTTTTGCTGCTCTTATCGCTTCCCGTGGACGATTATCATCAGGATATTTTTTTTCATAAATATCAATCACTTGCTCAACCCCATAAATCGCATACGCAACATATTGTTTATATTTCATAATTCGTACTATCAGCCAATTAGCCCAACCAAGTTTTTTAAATTTTATCAAATCTTTTACAAGTTTAATTCCATCAATTGATTTATAATTTTCTACAAACCAATCTATGCCATCATAACATGCTTCTTTTTTTTGTAACCACCGTTTAGTTATATTCATGCTATCTCCGTGCCTCTATTTCATCCATGTCAATATCTTCATCTTCATCATCTTCAATAAGTGAATTCCAGTCAATACGGTCAGGTGCTATATTATGATTTCCTATTGTTATGTCAACTCCCTTTATACTACTAATCTTTTCACTGAATATTTCTTTTGCAATATCTCTTAAATGCTCAATCTTTTTTTTATCTGTCCAGTCACAAATATTAACAAGGTTATATCCGTCATGCTCTTGTATTTCGTCCGCAGTCACCCATACTTCAACCCGGGCATCACAATCAAATCGCATATCGTTACCCACAGGTAAATCGTTCATTTGTCACTCCATATAATGTCTATTAACCAAGGTAATAAATTCATAAATAGTGTAGTCACAATAAATCCAATAGCCACATACATTAAACCATGTAAGTCCCAAGGTAAACACTTTCCTATAATTATTGCTACAATTAAACCTATCACCCATCCTATTATATGCCATTTACTCATTTGTCACCTTCCTTTATTTTACCAAGATTAGATAAATAATAAATCATTATGTTCCTATCATTTTCAGGAATTACTTTTTTTCCTTCCCTATAATCTTGTTTTAATCCAATACTAAATACAACCGAACCATGCCTTGGACCATAGCCATATTCACAATCGACTCCTTGACACGTCCATCTGTCATAATTTTTACATCCATAATATCCTTCGAATAAACTTAAATAATTATTCCCCTTTCCTCCTGCTGCGATAGCATTTATTGCTTTATGGAAAGTAGTGTAAGTCTCGCCCTTTCCATAATATTTTTCATATCCATCCACATAAATCATAGTTTCCGCTTTCTTAATTATTTCACTATCAAGATTATTGTTTTCTACATATATCAGTTTTTTTAGCTCATTTATCTCATCAAGAAGATTATTTTTAGCAGAACTAAACTCCTCCTCTAATTTTTCTAATTTCTTAATTTTATTATTTTTTTCATTAATTAGTTTAAATAAGTTTTTCATTTGTCACCTTCCTTTACGAAAATAGTTTCATATGATACTGGTATATTTTTTTGAATATAACCATTTTCAATCATAAGTTTATTTTTCTTATGTTTATAAGAACACACATTGTAGGTTATAAAGCAAATAGTAAATGCAATCATTATTATAAGCCCTAATATAGCTTTTTCTTCTGTATTCATTTGTCACCTTCCTTTTGTTTAAATGCCTGCTCTACAATAATATCAAGTACATCATAAATTTTTCTACGTTCACGATCAGCAATCTTGTCAAGCAGTTCCTTAGTACTTTTTAAAATATGTACTGTTGTAAATTTTTCATCCATAGTTTACTCCTTCTTAATTAACTATAATATCTGGATTGTTTTTTAAAATAACAATATTATTACTACCACAAAAAGGACAATATTCAGGAAGTTCTCCTAAATTGTTATATACAACATTATATTCCATACTACAATTTTTACATTTCATATCTTGTGGATTTTGGTTCTTTTTGCCATATCTAACAATTATTCTATTTTCCATTGTCAACTCCTTCTTAATTACTTACATTAATAGTATACTACATTTATTATACTTTGTCAAGCCTTTTTTAAAAAAAATGCAAATAAAATAAAAAAAGTGATAACAGTCAAAAACGGCTTCTAAGGCTCTTCTAAACAATAAAAGCAGAATATATACCTTTTCCGCTATAACTCGTCTCTACGTGGCTATAAACACCACTCACGGGGCTGTCAGAGGCAAGAAAGAAGGGAGCCAGTAACCAGCTGACTCCCGGAGACAAATTGAAAGGGGGAATATGTGTGAAGATAATTGAATTACTTTTTTATTTCGTATAAATCTTTTCTGAATTGCTCTGCCATAGTCTGTGCTCTTTTTCCTACCTGAACAGCCCATTCACTATCCAACATTTCATATGCAGCTACCGTCCAGTCTTTTCTTTCGATTGCTTCGATCATCTTTTTAAACTTTTTCAACCCTGCAAATCCAATATTAAAACACAATTCTATTATAACACATTTACGTGTATCGGATAATTCACTATACCAGTTAAGATCCCGGCAGCTTTTTTCACATTCCTGTAGATCATTATCAAGCAAATAAAATGCTTCATCTTTTGTTATTCCATTATCATCAATGTTTCTACCAATACCAATAGTTAATTTACCAGCTGGACATTTATAAGGTTTTAGTCTTAATCCTTCGTGGAGTTCAATCTGTTTTTTGAGAAGTGAATTATATATTTGTTTCATGCTTCTCCTTTTCCAAAAAAAGCTAAAAATCATTTAACAGCATTCTCTATTAATTTAAATATTATATACACACCGATAACACCCAGAGTTCCTTTACAGATACGGTTCTCCCATTTCAGCTTGACAATCTTATTTTCCTGCTGTTCAAATATATCTGTCAAGTTATTACACTGCTCTGTCTTGTCCTCTGCTATACTATCAAGCATCCAAATTTGGTTACTCATTTCAGTTATCATTACCATAAGATTAGGATATTTCAGTAACCGTTTTTTAGCTTCTAACTCTTGCCCATCCGGTACGTATATCTGCCCACTATTTAAAAGACTTGTCAATATCAGCGTCACTAATATCAGTCGCATTATCAACCGTTTTAAGTTTTTCATGTAATGTATTTATCCTCTCACTCCCTTTCGCAATTTCCTTTTCCATTTTCTTGATCTTCTTTTCCAGATTGAAATTCTCCTGCTTGTACATCTCTATCAAGTCCGGATCGTCTTTGTGTTGTTTCCGTTTCCAAATCTGGAAACCTATCCAGGCTATTAAGCCAGTCAATAAACCTGCTATAAAGCCTTTCATTTCTTTGCGTCTGCGTATCCTTGTATGCCAACATAGGCAGCCGTTATAGTTCCGGCAAAGGTTATAATATTACCCATGTATGTAATGTCCTTTTTAAGAACCACAGTGACAATAAACCCAAAAACTACAAACAAGTTCCATGCTGCCACGAACCACAATTTCCTACTCTTTAATTTTTTATTCATTTCTTACTCCTTAACATTAAATATAATAATACTGCTTGTAAAAAGAATATCCCAAACTGCGATAAGCGTACTAACCATTTCCCAACGTTATCCGGTTGCTTCTGTAAACTCTCAATCTTATAGCTTATACCCTCAAGTTCACCTTTAATCCATAACCACAATTCACGTACTGTTTTTGGCTCACCGTTCATAGCTTCATCCTTTAGTAATTTTTATTTTATCTGTCTCTACCTTAATTTCATTGTCTATTGTCAGGTTAAGATTATCAAAATCCTGTTGACGTTCACTTTTTATAAGTAATCCATATTCACTTTTAATAAAATCCATAACCTTTGTTTCAATTTCCTGCTCACCTATTGTATTTATAATTGCATCCGGTATATCAAATGTTTTTATCATATTATCCTCGCTTTATAAATGCCCAGTTTTTTTGACTACCGCTTAATAACTGCTTAGCAGCTCCACCGCCTATATTTATATATATTCCAAAATCTATAAAGTCAGTAGTGAGTAAGTATTGTCTATCACTTAAATACCAACCGCAATTATTCCCTGTTGGGCCCGCCGCAAATGTGCTATTTTGTGCTATATTAGCACCTGCGTTTTTCCGTATTCTTAAAAAAAAATTAGTTTGAAATGTTAAAGCACCCATTTGAGCACTACAATACATAGTATAATAATCATCAAACTTCGGAGTAAATCTATAAGTTGCTGTATCCCATTCCCCAAGCCTATCCCAATTCTCTGCATTATATTGTATAACAGTCCATACGGCATTCGGTATATTTTGGTTACCATTCCTATAACACCTTATTTCTGTATACCAGAAATTTGTACCTAATACTTTCCAATCACTTACACCGTCACTTTTTAATCTTATCCACCAATATTTTTCTTCCATTAACGGATCAAGTATACTGCCATTCATTGTATCTGTTCCTACCGGGGCTATAGTTACATCAGCATTGGAAATATTTACAAACTCTAGTATTTTATCAGCACAATCAACAGCAGCAGGAAGTGTTACAGTGAAATTACCGTTACAATAATATGTTTTTATTTCAGCATTTGCAGGTATAGTTTTAGCTCCTGTTAATGTCTCACTAGTAAACCAATCTTTTCGTTGTATCTGTTTAAAAGCATTTTTAAAATCAGTCTGGTCATAACCCTGTATGTTCATACGTCAACCTCAACACCTGTAATTAACTGCATGTTTTTATTTTCATTATACGTTATTCCGTACACTTCAAATAGTTTTTCAGTCCATGTCATATCAGAAAAGTTTAATTTAAAATAGCTTTCCATATCAACCCAATCCTGACCTAACATCTTTATATCAAATGTAATCTGTTTCAACGGTAACGGATTTCTATTGGCTACCGTGATATACTTATGTGTACGTTTTTGGTACTGGTTCCCGACATACACCGCCGATGTATTATCTTTGAAAACAATCTGTTTATTTATTCCGCTGTCAAAAGTACCAAGGCTTTTAGTCTTATATAAACCCCTGCTCACACTTCCCAAATTATCATTCAGTGCATCTGTAGCCGGAGTACCGTCACTATCGTAATAATCTATACTATAATCATTAATTATTTCACTCATTAAAGATACACATTTCAAGTTATATATATTCTTTTCTTCTAGTATTATCTTATTACCGCCTGAATACTCCTGCCAATGTTTAAACTGTAATTGATTCCTTGACATATACGCATCACTGGCACTAAATTCAGCTAACTTTTCTATGGCATTTTTTAAAGTCATGCCATCGCTTTTGAGTATATTACACATTACATAACAGCTATTAGCGTCAAGTAAATCATGTGCCTGTGTTATAATAGATTCACTGTAATTCTCAAAAGAATAGTTATCTAAAATATTCTTTGCAGATTCAGCAGCCGTTTCCCATGTACTTGATTCATACTCTATAGTAGTGTCCATGTACTCAGTCAGTATTGATTTAGTTACAAACTTAACCGTTTTATTTTCAAAATCCGGCTGTATATCTTCAACCACTCCATCCCATATCAGCTCTTCATTTGAATTATAAACCTTTACTGTACCATATCGCCAATCATTTCCGTGTAATATAGATACCGGATTGTCCTCACTAAACATATTGTCATAATTTTTTACTGTAAATGTATATTGGTTATCAATTAATTTATCACGTCTAAAAGTTTTCAATTCTGATATTTGTTTAAGATTATCAATCTTCCCATCAGCAACTAAATCTATTGAATCACCAAAAATTAATACTCTCGGATTAGCCATATTATTCCTGCTGTAATTTAAGTGTTATTCCGGTTTTCCAGTTCTCTTGCTGTCTATAATATCGGGGCTGCTTATATCCCATGCGTGTAGAGTCAACTCTTGTCCTGATAAAATCTATGTCATAATCATACGTACCGCTGACAAGTTCACCGTCATCGTCATTAAGATTTAACACTGTTTCTGCATTACTCTCGATTAAAAAACTTTTAGTTATCGCCCATCCTGCCTCAGTTTCATTTGTTAGATATTCATTTCCATCACTTAACATTAATGCCGTCGGGGCACTATCTTTAACGAAGAAATAATACCTGGTTGAATTAAGGTATGTGCAAAGATAATATCCTATCCAATCATCAGCCGTCCAGGTCTCACTTGCCATTACAGCCATATTGTTTGTAGCATCAAGAAACATTATATTTCCGTCAAATACATAAACTTCATCACAATAAAAATTCCCTGAAGTACCAGCATCAACACCACTCACCATTCCTACTCTAATCCCATCAATAAGCCCATAATAATCATAATTATCTATTCCTGTTTGTGATTCACAAAATGCACCATTAAGATATAAATCACCTCTGCCGTCACTCGCAACTGCTGTACTAGCTCTTTGAGATACAATTACAACATGATTATCTCCAGCTTCTAAATCATATCTTGCGGTTGAATGTGGAGCAGAGGCATCATCAATAAACGATACAAGAATAGCATATTTTTCAGTAGCCGCAGTATAATTTAATTGTCCATCCCAAATAAAATCAGGGGCAGAATTATCAAATAATATAAAATGAAATTCCTCAGCATTTGCCATAGTTAGACTATCAACATTAATATATAAACTTACTCCAAATGAATTTTCAGCTATTGTAACAGCTTTCTCTGTATATGCTCTTCTACCAGCTCCAGCTACTAATATTTCACAATCTATTGTACCGACTGTACTATTAAGTCCCGGTGTACTTCTTGTACAGGTTGCATTTGCTTCTGTTTGACTATCCCATTCAGACATATCAACTTCTTGCCCTGCATAGAAAATCTCACTCCCTGTTCCGTCACCTTCATCAAACTTTACATTGCAGTTAAACCCTTTCTGTTCGTCCTCTACCCATGCCTTAGTCGTATCTGTTATAGTCTTTGCAGTAGCCGATACAACCCCGCTAGTCCCTGTATCCTCATACTGGTATGGCAAAAAATGTGCCCTGAGTATTGTTTCTTCTTCACTCAATCCATTCTCTCTAGTCTGTATTAGAGTAAGGAAATAGAAAAACTTTTTACGGTCAGTTTCATCCATGTACTGCATACTGTCGTAATTCAAATCAAACGTTCTTTTAAAAACCTTACCCCATCTATCAATACTACCGAGTATATTTTCAAATACCTTTATACCCTTACCGAGTAAATTCTCCGGTACTTGTTTCGGATTATAAGTGAATACGTGAGTTTTCCATTGATCTTCAGCAACCGAACGTGCTACATCATACGCCCCTATATCTGGAAAAGTTGTATCATCAGAAGCATCTTTACATAGTGAATTATAACCGTAACCGAATTCATACGTTTTAATATTAAAATTCTCACTGCCTATTGTGGTATTTATAAACAAGGGATTATCTATTATATTACTATCATCTGTTATATCAACATTTGTAGTTACATTACCTGATAAACAACAATAAGTTATTGTTAAATTTATCTCAGAATAAATATCATAAAAACTATTTTGTGAAAATATACAATTTTTTATTGATGTACTACCCCCGTTTGATCCAATATATAAAGCAGTCAAATTATTATAAAATACACAATGCTTAAATGTATACCCTGTATAATCACAATATATTCCATATCTAGAATTATTATAAACAATATTTTCTTCAAATATATTTGTTCCATAAGGTGTATAGCATCCCACACCATTATTATACATTTTAGTATTTGAAACTGTTGCATCTAAAGCAGTATCATTATCATATAAATCAATAGATATTCCTTGAAAATCAAATATACTACACCACAAAATTTCAGCTCCGGTATGATTTGCAACATCAACAATATATATTGCATTATTATATTGCAAATTACCGTCTATTTGTATACCATTAATTTCAATATCACTTTCATTGATTTCTATTAATCTTAAATTAACACCCACATCATCACCACCTGAACCAGTTCGATAACATGAAGACCCAATATTTAAACCAAACTTTTCAGGACTTGTTATTTCACAGAATAAAGGATCAGTTGTTATAACATTATTTTTAGTAAGTACACCTGCTCCTGTACTATCTGCCGTATTAAGATAAAAACAACAATAATCAGATGTAACATTATTAGTTATAAGAAATGCTGACGTAGTGCTATTATAAAATATATCATTATCAAATTGTGCATTCACTGTTATGGTAGCAAATCCGTAATCATTTATTTCTACACAATAACTATTTTTATAACACGTGTTATTATCTATATCTCCATTTATTGTTAACGTATTTGCCGCTGTTGCATCTCTAATACACATACCTATTGTATTAGCATTAAATATACAATCAGTTATAGTCAATGTTAATACCCAATTTGCAGCAGTAGTTTTATAAAAATAATATCCATAACTACAATTTTTAAATATATTTTTATCTATTGTATATGTATGTCCACCAACATCATAATTAAATATACCATAATTACAATTTTCAAAATAACAATTTTTATATAAATCAGATGTAGACCCAGGATTTACATCTATTCCTTTATCAAGATTTAAAAAAGTACAATTATATATTGTACTAACATTTGTTGTAGTATAAGCACCTATATTTTTACCTTCACCATCAAATGTAAATCCAAATATACTACTTCCTCCTGCACCAGAGCCATCTTGATATATGTTTCCACTAGCACCACTTTTTTTAAGTATAGGCGTATATCCGTATTCAGGTTCAAAAGTACCACCATTAACAGTAATAGTAAATGTTGCTGCTGATTCTATCGTAGGTGATAAAGTTGCTCCTGTCCCACCATATATTACTAACGTTACACCTTTTGCTACAGCTGCTGTCACTGCATTTACAGTCGTGCCATATGGATCATGCCAGGTGTCCTCATAGCCTGTTGCCGCTGTATCCACATTAGTACCGTTCTCATTCCAAAATATAGCAGTTTCATTATTAAAAAGCCCAGATACTTCCCTTTCACTATCAGCACCTATAATACTTTTTATTTTTGGATTCTGTCCATCAGTTGAATACAAATAACAAGGTGTCACACTTATAGGAAGTTCATAACGCCATGTCCCGCCATCATCTTTATATGGAAAACTATATGTTTCACTATCAAGGATCTCTATACCGTCATCATTACCCCATGCCCCATCATTTAATGGATCATATGGATGAAAAAATGGTAATAATGGATCACCAACAGCAGGATTATGTCTACCGCCTCCCAAAGTTAATTCAATATTATAATAGGTGCTTTCTGTCTGACTTAAATAAAGTCTTAATGTATTACCATCATAAATAGTTTCATCAGGAATTATAAAAGCATAAGCTACACCTCCTATTGTTGAACTATAAACTGCACCGAATGTGTTTAATCTTACATCTCCACCACTCGCTACTATATCAAAATAACAACCTTGTGCTGTTGATGCATCTGTACCCGCTGTAAAAACACCACCACCAACACGGCTTGCTAGTAAAGTACCGTCATAAGCATAACAATTAAAAGTACAATTAACATCAATAGGATCTTCTAAAGTAGTACAAGTCGTTGCAAAAAGTGCTATCCCATGTTTGCGTACATAATAAATTTGTGCTCCCGGAGTTGGTATAGTACGTAATCCTGTATCTGTTCCAGCACCAACTTGATTTTCAGCTGTGTTATTATATTCAGTATTATGCAAATAATCTATTTGTATTTTTTCATTTGTCATATTCTACCTCGTAGCTAGTCTCACTCCCATCTGCTCAAACTCAGCAATAACTTTTTCTGCTATGCTTTCTTCACTAACATTTAGATTTTCAATATATATTGTAGGTTCTCTTTCTTCCCCTTCAGGTGTTATGTCAACTCGCTCTTTACCGGACGGATTATCACCAACCTGTATAAGCTGTGGACCATCCGTAACAAAAGAACCACCCTCAGCAAATGAAGGGAAAGTCCATGCTTGTATTAATCCTTTTAATTTATGATATTTATCCATTGCCTTAGTCAAAGCTTCTTTTTCATCTTTACTTACAAACAACCCGAACGATTTTCGCATATTTGCTTCAGCCTCTATTTTTGCAGCATCAACATTAATCAGTGCCATTTGTTTGTTAATTTCCCATTCCGTTTTTTTTGCAGCATTCAACGCATCTTCATATGAAGCCCTAACATCTGATTTTTCTTTTTCATATGCTTTTTCCAAGTCCATTTTTCTTTTAGTTAGTTCATCAGCTGCATCATATTCTTTTTGATATTCTGCTTCTTTTATTTTTCTGAGTTCTATAGCGTTTAAACTAGACAACTCCAATGCTTCTAATTCTTTATTCATTACTGCTTCAATATTTTTAACACGTTCTGAGGCTATTTGCTTCTCTACGTTTAAAGCATCTTTTGCAGCTTGCTTTCTTGCTTTGCTAACTTCAACTATTTTCTTTAACGCAAAACTAGCCATCCCTAAAATGCCATTTTTCATAGCTCCAACCATATCACCAAATGTGCCTATGGCATTACCCATCTCACCGCCTATAGCTTCCCCGGCATTTTTCATAAGGTTAGTAATCTCACCTATGTTTTTTATAATATCATCTTTTGCCATTCCTATAGCTTTTACAGCTACTGCTTCAATTTTATTAAAAGCAGTATCCCATGAATTAAATATTTCCGTTGTTGTTTCTACTGTTGTTTTTTTAGCAACCGTGCCATTCTCTTTCCATAGCTTCTGCATTTTATTAAACCATTTAACACCGCTATCAGCTATTTCACCAAAACTTTTTGTAGTTATATTTTTTATTTCTTTAGATTGAACTTTAACTATCTGTTTATATATTTTCCATTTCTCACCTACTGATAAAGTTTCATCACCTAACAATTGCATTGTGGCGGCTATCCCTTTCCCATTTTGGGAAATAATCTTAACCATTAAAGATATACCTTTTATCACAATAGATATTGCAGTAGCTACGGTAAGCAGTACAGTAGCTAAACCCCTGAATGCATTTTGCATTGTTTTTATACCCTCTTCGGTTTCTAAAAACTTTTTCATGTCTACTATAATAGGCTGCAAAATATCTATTAACATTTTACCGCCTTTTTCAGCAATATCACCCATAGTATTTTTGAGTTGTTTCATAGCACCGTCAAACGTTTTAGTCTCAGCTTGTGCAGCACCACCAAATATCTTTGCTATATTTTGTACTGCCGTCTCTGCTCTCGCTGTACTACCGGCGGCACCTTCAACTGTTATACCGTATCTAGTCAAGGCATTCGTTGTACTACCAACAGTCTTTGCTACTAAATCAGCGGCACTCCTCAAATCCATCCCTTTTGCTGCCGCTAAATCAAGTGTTGATTTTGTTAACTTGTCAAGCACTTCACCTTCCATACCAAAGTTAGTTAACATTTTTTGTACACCAAGTATAGCTTCATCTCCATACGTTGTCATTTTCTGGAGAGATTGTGCGTATTTTAAATTGTGTTGAAACGCCTGATCAGTAAAAGTTCCGGCTTGTTTCATAGCTTCCGCAAGCGTAATCTCTGCACGTTCTTGTACAGCCGCCGCATCCGTGAGTTTTTTCATTACTGCGATTGTAGCACCTATAGCAATAGTAGCCTGTACCCATCCCTTGCGAAGTAATCCGGTTGAAGTTTTAACTTTTTTATTTTGGGCATCAGAACCTTTTAACTTTTTATTTAATTTATCTACTGCCGCCTGTGCATCTTTTGATGTTCCCTTGATAGTGATAATTACATCATTCTTACCCACGGTTACCCTTCATTTTTGAAATAATACTCTGTGCTTTATTTCTTGACACTTGCTTATTTTCACCCCTACGCTTTTTATTAATAGCTTCTATGACTACCTGTTCAAGTATGATACCACCCTCCAACACATCACGTAAAGTTACTGCTCCGTTTAGTTCCCGGAGTCCTTCAACCAAATCAACTATTTTTTTTTTTCTTCGCTTTGCATAACTTCTTGTACATATAAGTTATACCAATTGCTTATTTTTATAAGTGCCGTATACCCTATTGATTTTATAAGCCTGTCAACCTTCTCTTTATCGTTCCGTAAATAAAACATATCTTTTAAATACTGCTCAATACTATCAGTTGCTTTTTCTACATCATCATCAAGGTCTTTCATTTCACTGAATTTTTTAATAAACTCTCTCGGTAAATCTACCGTTACAAAAAGTTTTTCTGTTTTCTCACCTGATCCGAAAATTACATAATCATCATCAGGTAGTTCTTTTGTTAAATCTAAAGGCATGTTGCCCTCCTTAAATTATTGTTGTTGCTATGTTATTCATACACGTTATAGTCGCAAGTTCAGTTGTAGCTTGTTTTTCAGCTACCCCGGCTACCTCTTCACGCATCGTGTTAACCGCTCCACTCAAATTCAATCCCAACGGTTGATACTTAATTAACGGTATAGTCACTTTAACCTGTCTGGTAGAAGTCTGCGGATACCAACAATTTAACTCAAACGCTGCCGTATACACATTCTCACTCGGGATCGTAGTACCATAATAATTAATATTCTTCCAACGTGTCGTATCCTCAGTTATAAACCCGGCACTCATTTCAATATCGTAATCCAAATCAAGTAAATCAACTACCTGAAAAGTATCATCTGTTAAACCGCCTCCACTGACACTAAAAGAAATATTAAACGAATTGATTAACCTATCAACTGTAGTAGCAAACTTAAACCGTCCTATGCCGTTATAAAACATAAAAGGATTCCTATCTTCATAACTCTCTGTTCTCTCAGTAGCAATTATAGTTACATTACATGCTTGCCCGGCGATACTCATACTAATAGGCTGTCCGGCTTCACCGGATAAAGTCAACGATTCTATTTTAGCGTCATACAATCTCTGTACCACGCTTGTATCTAGTTTACGTTCTAACGTCAACCAGGCACGATCACTTTTTGTCATAACATGCGTATACGGATCAGCACCGCCGGTTACTGCATCATCACCTAAAAACCATCCAAACATATAAGCTAACTGGTTAGGACGTGGATATAATGTATAACTAAAATTTTCTGTATGCATCATTTTCACATTACTTTTTTTATAGTTATTATCCTGTCCTTCGGTTAAAATACTAACACTATGATCCGTGCTAAACCCTTCACTCTGAAATGGTATACTTAGTGTCGGTGTAGTCGCTGTACCCTTCGCTGTTTGCTTGCCTATTATAAGATAACCGCGGTTAGCTTGTATCATTTTAAGTCGGTAAAGTAGTTGTATAAGGTAATGAGCATTCAATATCCCAAAGCTGAGTAGTGGTGTTCTTCTTTAATGCTATACCGGATAATTCCTCAATCATAGTCTCAGGTGCGTTGTTCATATTCAAATTATGAGGCATTAGTTTCATCTTTGTTATACGTAACTTATACCGACGTAAATTAGAAGTCATAGCCGTTGCGACTGCTCCAGTACCACCATAGGCTAAATCAATCTCTAAAGCACCCTCAGATTCATGGTATGACGTGCTAATAGCTCCGGTGCTTGATGTAGTCAAACCGTACTTACTACGTACATAATTCCAGTAATCAGTGAAGTATAAACCAACCGTCACTTCAGCACTTAATGTCTGTTGTACAATATCCCTGTTAGTAAACTCATCTGTCTGTACCTCTTCATCATTATTAAAATTAAGTTTTACATTGAAAGATTTAACATCAAATGATTTAGTAGCAAAACTGGATGTAGTCATTCCAACTACGTATTTTCCATTACCGTTAAAAAACATAAAAGGATTATTAGCTTCATAAGTGTCTGTTCTAGCTGTCGTATGAATAGATACATCACGTCCAATCCCATCCATTGTAATTTTAACCGGCTGACCTGCTTCACCTTCAAGAGTCAAACTCCTGAACTTCACGCCGTAGTACCGTTCAACAAATATCGTGGATGTTGGTGCCGCTGACATACGTAACGATTTCTCAATAGTCATCCACTTTTGACGTGGAGTAGTAAGTTGGTCTTGCGTTGCTACAAATCCCATTGTGTGTACATTAACTGTAGTAGGAAGTGAAGCCGTAAAGGTTGATCTACCCATAAAAGCCGCTGTGAGTTCCGCTCCGGTACGTGGATATAAATACTGTGAGAAATTAACATCACAATACTTTTTTGTTTTCATCCACTTTGTGTTACCCTGATAAAGCCCTTGTCCGCATTCATCAAGGTGAATTTCGTTATACATAGGATTAGTATTTTCTTCAAGGATTGGCAGATAACAAGTCGGAGTTGTTATCGCTGTTGTCCTTTGCTTTTTTCCTATTCCCATATACCCTAAATTAGTTTGATAGTAAGGCATTTTATCCCTCCTCTATAATATCAATATCTTTTTTATGTTTCTTTTCCTTTTTAACTTCATCATAAACAGGCTCAAAATCCGCCCTGCCTATAGCTTCCTGTTCAGGCATACTTTTTAAAATATCACCTTTCCGTAATATTCTAGAGCCGCCTCTTCCAACCGTTACCGGCTGACCTGCAATGTATCTTGCTCCAATGTACATAAGTCCTCCTTAAATCCTTTCTTCTGCCTTAACCGTTACGTGTACCCAGACCTCACCTTTTAAAGTATTATTATCCTGCATCATTGGTTTATAGTCTATATTAGTACACCAAATCTCAAGTCCGGTTAAAGTCCTATCACTTGTTATTAATCTCCATATAGCTTCAGCAAATCTATACGCACGCTTTGCACAATAATCATTTCTACCTCTATATTCAGGTACATGCGATATAATAATTATTTTATGATCCATTATATCGTGTTGTAATCCCATTTCAGGTACATCACTATTATCCGGGAGAATTTCAATAAACGGTAACTGGTCTATCGCTCCCAATTCATATATAGAATAAGACTCTTTCCCTGCTGTTGTCCGTGGAGCCGTTAACACAATATCATCCGCATAAGCCGCTTGTAATGCTGCAAGCTCTGCCGCAAGGTTAGCCTTCAAATAAGTCTCAATAGCAGTCATATAATATTCAATTAGTTTATTAGCCATTAATCAATCAACCCTAATATTTTACCTAAATGCCATACTTTCTCATGTACTATTTTCATCCAACGTGTCTTATCTTTACTCGATAAATCAATCGGTCTGCGTACAGGTAAATCACCCGATCCTTTGTAATGCCATTCAGCAGTCTTTGCAGATGTACCTATTACCATTTGTTTAGGAGTTTGCACATTCACACTATCACCATGTCTTTTAGATACAAGGCTTCCTTTCAAATCACCTTTTAAAACTAATATAGGTCTACCGGGATAATTCTTGCTTTTCCATGCTGCATACTCTTTCGATAACGGAGTCCATTTGCCTTGACTTCCGGTCCTACCCTGACTATTAAATAAAGTTTTCTCTGTTCTATAAAAATCCTCTGATAACTCTTTCCATACCGGTCTAAAATCTTTTATATCATCTATAAATCTTGACAGTTTAGCATATAGCTGTTTAGTTCCATACCAGTTGAATTTTATATCCATTACCAGTTATCTCTACCTCTCATTACAGGAATTTCACTATCAGTACGTCTTTCACCTGAATTAGAATACTCATATGAATTCATTGTCGCTCCCTGCGTACCGTTTATTAAAGCAGAAAGCATAGAAGGATTATCAACTATCCTATTCAACGCATCGTAATACCTATCGAGTAAACTCATGGAATGCTCTGACTCATTTTTATTACCACCCATAAAAGCGGCACCCTCTGCCTCTCCTGCCGCTCCCCAGGCACATATCAGCTTAACATAGAGGTACGCAGGATGTGTAGCACTAGTCGTGATCGGTACAGTAATCCCTGCACCGGAAAAATATGCATCCATTTCTCCGCTTTTAGCAGGAATATAAGAGGCTACCTGTGCCAATGTCGGACGTGATGTTGTATCATAAACACGTTGAGGATTAAAGGTCCGTATAAATGTAGTCGTTACATAATTAGCGATATTACACCCCCTTTGCCTTGATATACTTCTCTAGTTCTTTATTTATTTTGGTTACTTCCAGTATTGCGTTTTTAGTTTTAAGTAATATATGTGAACTTCCATAGTCCATAAAATTAATACCTAAATATCTTAATAAATCTTTTATATCTATACTCATTTTATCACACCCCAACATAATATAAATTGTCCTATCTGTATATTACATTTCAAATCAATATGTTTTTTAAACCGTTCCTTGATACTATCGTGTGAATATTCCCTTAAATGAGCTATATCCATTCTCTCTTTTTTATAAGGTACAGTGAAAAATATCTTTGTTCCTTTCGGTAATAGTTTAACTAACCTGAGATCATCAATATGCTCCATGACTTCCATAGCTACAAATATATCATAACCTATATAATCATAAGTGTATAAATCAGCTACTTCAAACTTTATCGAAGGGTATAACCGTTTAGCATGGAAGCCTATAGCCTTATCACTAAAATCTATTCCCTTAATATTCTTACTGATATTAAAAAATAAATAGTCAGTAAACCAACCAACACCACATCCTATATCAAGTATCTTTTGATTTTTTAATCCTAATACCTGCATATAGCTGATCATTTCTTCTGCTAACTTTGCATAGGCGGACCATTCATATCCGAACTTATACCGGTCGTTATAAAATCCAAATCCTTTTTCAGTGTTTATTGGTATTTCAGTTGTTATTGTTTCTGTTATCATTTTATTCTCCTTATATCCCTATTATATCAAAAGCCTTACGGACTTCCTTCTCGGCTGTATATTCATATCTGATTTTACGTACATTTCTACGTTTTATTTCCCAGAACATCGCATCATGCCAGGGTACTTTTGATAGTGCTTCCATTCCCTGTACATCAATACCTATATTATTAGTAACACAGAATTTAGCACTTTCACTTGAATTAAGATTAATCAACGGTATTCCGGCTGCTATACAATCCCATAACTTGTTAGGCATGCATACTTGTATCTGTGTACAGTCTAATGAGGACCCGACAAATCCATAATCGTATCGTGTGTATTGGTGTATAGCGTGATACATTCTTAGCACTCCGTACGTGGACGCTCCGGCTATAGTATACGGCATTAAGTCCGCACTCGGTGTGGTATGATATATGTGTGTCGGTATTCCTAACTGTGTTAGATATTGAAACATAGGCACAAGGTTACGATAAGGCAATTGACTTTTCATAGAAGGTACATTCACTTGACCACAATATAACATTCCGTTTACTCGCGGTAAATCAGTATCAGGAAAGAATATCGAAGGCGGGCAGCTATTAACCTGTAATACTTTCTTGTCATCACCGTATTTTTCATGTATAATATCAATATATTTAGAAGTAGGCACAAATACATAATCAGCCTGACTACAAGCTATCTCTTCCTGTTTAGAAAATTGCTTTTCCATGCGTTCAGTCTTAGTGACTTTACAAGTCGGGCATGTCGTTGTTTTAGTATGTAGTGTGGGGAGATCATGACAATCATGTATTATTATTCGCTTACCCTTATAAAGATCAACACATAACTCTACTAATAAATCCGGTTCATTATGACACCAGAATATATCAGCATTGCTTTCTCTTATCTGTGCGTATAACTGATTAGCAGTGTCGTAAAACCGTATACCATTATTATATATATGTGCGAATTGTAACTCATTCATTAACCCAAACCCCTGATGTTTAGTTATGAGTTCAAGATCATAACCTTCTAAATGAGCACCTATCGCAAGTTTAACATTTCTTAAACAATGAAACCATGTAACAATACAAATCTTCGGTTTCTTTTTTGGTTTTACTTCATGCTTAATATTAGTTTTTGTTTTTGTTCTCATTCAATTACTCCCTTACTGTACAAATTCTTCTTTAGCATTAACTGTTCTGATACTTTCTTTGATTTTATCAGTTTCTATTTTTATCTTTGCCATATCATCAGCTGTAGCCATTTTTGGAACTTCAATTTTTTTGCTGCTTTCTTTTTCTACAAACTTTTTTACTTTAGTCCCAGGTGTAACTTCAATTTGATACATTTCAATCCTCGATTCTTTTTTACAATGTGTACACTGTGTAATTTCATTCTGATTAAATAATAAATTAACCATACTTCCACAATCGCATTTAGTCCTGAAAAATCCTGCCCCTAAATACTCAATCTTTTGTTTTTTTTCTTGTTTTTCCTGTTTCATTATTTACTCCTTAATATAATTTTTAATAGCATCTAAAAAGGTATCCTTATCAAATGCTAAACACAAACCTAAATTCTTTGTCTGTCGGCAATATATTGTTATCATATTATTGTATTCCTGTATTTTTTCAATACATAAAGGATCACCATAACTGGTAACTTTCTCACCCATTAAAGCAAAATCAAGATATTTTTTAGCATCCGCTTCAACTTTATTCATCTATCTTTTACCGGTTGAAAACTTTTAATAAACTCAGGTACTTCTACAATATCAGATTTCACATTTTCTTTAACTTTCTTTTCAATAGGCTTACTAACCTTTTTTGAAACTTTCTTTTTAGTAACTTTTTTCTTTGCCATCATTCTACTCCTTTTAATTTTGCTATACATCTAAACGAAGTTATGAAAGATGTTGTAGCTTCCGAAGCAATCCTTAATCTTAAATAATCACCATGAAACCAAACCTCTTCCATTTTATTATTAGCTGTAGTCGTGAAGTCTGGATGTATTGTTGCAAATGGAACCCATGTAGTAGTATCAAGCCTTTGTTCTAAAGTTAACATCGGTGCTGCTCGAACATTCGATACAATAGATGTTTGAAATATTCCAAATCCCCATCCAGAGCAGTCAACTTCCGTACCAACATAATCAACACCCGCAGCAACAGTATTAGCTGCAAGCCCTCGGGCCCTAAAGACTTTATTTATCGTCTGAATTCCGCTTATAAAACCTGTTCCCATTTTATTCTCCTTTAAAAAAAGGGAGAGTTTCCCCTCCCTTATAATTTTATACTTATGTCTTTAATAACACAAAAGCACTTGCCGCAACTGTAGCAGAAGCCCCCGCATTAATCATCCTGAACCGGATTCTCAAATGCGTTCCTAAATTATCTACTGCTTCATTTGTCGGTAGTGTACTTGCTGCCGTAGTAACATGGAAATAATTTAATGTTGCTATCTGTCCCCAGGTAACAGCTTTATCGCATGATACATCAGCATATACTACTACACTTGTCTGACTGCAAGTTGTCATCTGAGTATGAATATTTGCTGTCTTATATCCATAAGTCTCAATTACAGCAGTTGATAAATCTGGTGAAGTTGTACTTATTTGAGTTGTAGCAAGTGGTCGTGCTATTATAACTCCGTAATTAGTTTTATTTCCCTGCATACATCCCCCCTTACGGTTTCAAAAGCACCTGAGTAACATGAGCAACAGTGCAAGATGTATTCTGTATTTCTCTTGAACGTATCCTTAGATGTGTCCCAAGATTAGTTAAAGCATAAGCCCTTGCCCTTGTTGTTGCTGCTGTAGTAACTGCATAATAATTAATCGTTGCAGCCAATCCGTAAGTAAGTCCCGTATCAGTTGATATATCTGCATATACTACTATACCGGACGTATTACAAGTACCCATTGCATTTGTAAACAATGCTGTTTTATATCCGTAAGTTTCATATACATCACTAACTACATCGCCGGTTGTTGTTGAAATAACTGTTGTTGTTAGAGTGATAGTCTGCATCGCTCCAAAAGTTGTCTTGTTTCCTTTCATGTTATACCCCCTTTAGTTTGGCATAACACATAAAAGAACAAATCACACTACTTGTAACTTCCCCTGCTGGAATCATTGTGCGTAAATAATCGCCTTCAAATTCAACAGTTTCAATCCTATTATTTGCTGTAGTTGTAAAATCAGGATGTATTGTGGCAAAAGTAATCCAGTTAGTTGTATCAAACCTTTGCTGTAAATACAAAGCCTGATTATCCTGTGGATTAACTCCTGCTGAAGCATTACTGGTAACTTGCGTAAAAAATACACCTGACCCGAAACCAGAACAATCTACTTCTGTCCCAAGATATGACGTTGTTGCAGCTGTAGTTAACCCAGGAGCAAGATAATTTGAAAATGTCCGATCCATAGTTCGGAAATGTCTAATGAAATCTAAATTTAATGGCATATCACACCTCCTATACTACATTAGTGAGCAAGAAAGCAGTATCAATTGAACATACTTCCGCATCTTCATTAATCCTGGCTCTTACTACATCAGAATCAGATTGCACCTCATAATAAGATTCAGCCCTGAAACCTTCACTCTGAATTAAATACCCGGCTGACGGTTCCATTAAACTCGGTGATGTTGGTACAACTCCAAGCCATACAGAATCATTCATACAAGGTGTTCCAACCACTGCCTGTCCTTCCTGTGCTGAATTATAAATAGCTCTGCAAATCAATACTTTAGGTATATCAAATAACTGTGCTAAAATGCTTTCTGATAATATCTGAGTATTGGTTGTTGCTAACCTTGCGATTATTGCAGGATTAGTCATCAAAGCTAAATAAACTTCTAACGGCATAACCATTACATTAGGTACACGTCCGCAACCATTCCTGATTGTAAGTTTACGTGTATTGACTTCTGCAATCGGATCACTATTAGCATTATTCCACATCGTAATACCTGCTAACGCTGCTGTATTCGTAAATACTGCTGCATTAGTAATCATAGCCGAAACAAGTCTTTCCCGCCTTAGCAGTATGACATCTTTTACTGTCTGTGCTGCATACTTAAAAGGATCAAAAGGATCAAGTGCTGTTTTCTGTATTCTTTTATCAATTGGTATTTCCTGACCTTCTTCATGTGTCTGGTAATTACCTGTTGCAGGTTGTACATTCATCCTTGCAAACTTTGCACCAGGTGCTCTGCGTGTATGTGTCTCAAGCCATTTTTCTTTTCCTGTCATTGTGTAATAAGTACCAGCTTCAACCGCTACTTTTACCGTAGGAAATACTTTGTCCATAACAAATTCTAAATTAGAATAATCGTTCATGAACGCTGTCAATACCGGATCTACCGGTTGTACATTATGTTTACCCATTGGCATGGTGTCCCTCCTTAATTAAATGCCCTGCGTACAGGGTATAGCTCTACTGCTATAATATCACTTGCTGCCCATGTAGAAAGAGCACGTCCACCAACCCAACAGGTTGAAGTAGTCGCCCTTACACCAAGGCTACCAGCATTCGCACATATCATAACAGGAGTTGATGTTAATTCCCTTGATGTATAGCCAGTACTACCCATCTTAAGCCTGGAGATAGAACCAGTTGCACATGGGCAAACAGCACCTTCATCTCCGGGATTAATATCAACCTGAGTTACGCCGTACATAGGCACGGTAGCTCTGGTAGTTATATTAAAGCAAGTATTATCAGTTGTTGTTAAACGTATAAAACGATATTCTTGTATCGTAGTTGTACTATCGTTTATCATTGTCCGGGTACGTATGTCCCATTCGAAAGTTTTTTCCATTGTTTACTCCTTAAAATTTATCTACACTATACTTAGTTTCAGATAAATATTTTTTAGCATATTCTTTACCAAGTTCAGGATATTTTTCCCTGACTTTGATAATACAATCTGAAAGTTTAGCTTCTTTATCGCCACTATCTACTTTTTTTTCATACATTTCTCTGGCTTCATCCATTAGCTTACATTCACTCATTTCTGTTTCTCCTTCACTACCGGCATATCCTTTCTCAGAAAAATCTACTATTTTCTGAAGATGATCAATTATATCAGTAGTTCCTTCTGGATCAGACATAAACTTTTCCTGCCAGTATTTCTTTTCTTTTACTATAATTTTACCGTCACTTAATGCTTTATCAATTACTTTTTCCATACGCATTTCAGTCAACTGTTTTTCTGTTTTATTTAGTTTTTCAGATAGTTCTTTATTTTCTTTCCCTTCTTCATCACCCTCTTCGTCTTTTTTGAGCTCTTCATTTTCTTTCTTCAGCTCTTCGTTTTCCTTTTTAAGTTTTTCAGCATCAGACACTTCCGCTTTTTCAGCGGCTTCTTCTATCTGTTCGTCTGTTGCTTCTTCATCAAGTTTGTATTGCTTGATTAACAATTTACGTAATTTTTCATTCATACGTTTCTCCTTTATATTTTTATCATCTCCACTCTTGCCTGATTTCTGTGACTTCCCGGCTTCATCGGCATTACCTCCACCAGCATCACTATCAGATTGACCTTCGATGTATAAGTCTGATAATTTCAGTTCAATATATTCACTATCATTTGCTTGTATGTCATCACTAATCGGCGGCATTGTTTTAAGAAAAGGTATGTTAGTTGCAGCACCGCCTTTAAAAACATTCTTGTATTCCTTACCTGTTTGAGGATCTTTATATGTTCCCCACCAGGGAGAGAAATACATATATTCCTTTTCACTTACTTTCTTAGTACCTACGGGAGTCCAATCAGGTTTAGCAAACAGCCCTTTCCCTGGACGTATATAAGGTACAGTATTAAACCAACCAAATGCGTTATCTTCTTCATGTCCTTTATCAAGAAAGGGTTTAGTACCTAAAACATTATTTTCATAATTCTCTATAATCTCTGCAAAGAATTTATTATTAAAATGCAACGTGCCGTATGTGGGATGTTTCCAGTCACCATACGGAAACAACATTATCTCTTCACGTGGTTCGGCATTCTGTGCAAGTAAATATCCTTCTATCATCTCAGTAGCACCTATACCAGGTCTCTCCGCTCTCCTCATTTCTCCACCGCATTTAGGGCACTTTATATCCTTACAATGTTTGTCACTTGACATCTTATGTCCACATTCAAGGCATTCGCATTTATACATATATCCCCCCCTATGTTAAATTACAAAATCTGCACGCATAGCAATCTACAACATCACGTACAATATCGCTGCCGCCAATATTAAAAATATATTTAGCATCATCTGACATATTTTCACTTTCAATAAGTTCGAAACTCCAAATACCATTACTGTCCGGTGTATCTGTTTCTAAACTATTAACTATCCTGACTTCACTTTTATAACAAACAGAATTTCTATTTAATTTAACCGTAACCGGAGTTGTATCTACATCCCCGTCAACACCTTTAGTCTTACCCCATACAACACAAGTATCTTCTATCGGATCATAAAGAGGATCACCACTCCACCTTACAGTATCATATACAAGAAAATATCCTATCGAACCAGCTTGAAAAACACTGCCGGCATTATAACCAGCTCCAATAAAAAAGTTATCCATGTTCTGATCACGTGTTCCAGTACTTGCATCAGTCAATATCCTTATATTATCTATCCATACAGAACTAACACCGGTTGTAACATCAACAGCAACTTTAAAAACATAACTTGTTCCGGAAACAGGAAGCCATGCAGCTGATTGTACATTTATAATCGCCGCACCTGCTGAACTATTAACTTCTAATCCTATATTACCAGTACCCGTAAGGTGTCGTAATTGTATAAGGTTTTTTGAAGAAGCGGTGTTTTCCGAACCGCCAAAAAATACTTTTGTTGCTCCCGGTATCCCCGTGTAAGTAGGTATAATCTCAAACTGTATTGAAAATGTTTGTATCATCCCATCAAAATTTTTAGTACCATGATACCGGATATATTCCCCTGCTCCAGCCATAACAAGTCTATTAGCTGTAATTGTGGCAGTGTTTGATATTGGAACCATTACACCATCGTTTCGAGTAAAACTTAAATCCTCAGTAGCAAATTCTGTACAACATAATATTTCTGCTGCCATTACTTCAACCCTACATCTTTTCTGCGTTTTTCAAAATCAACAAATTCATCTTTCTTTTTAATTTCAGCATATTCTTTTTTACTTACCGTTTCAAACTCACCTTCCATATAAATACTCTTTTGAATATTCACACATCGACACCGATCCCCACCTAAACAATGATTAGTGTTAGGTGCTACAAAGTCAGGATCACCTATATCATGCCTCACTCCGTCCCTCGGTAAGCAGTCCTGACAAGCATGGCTATCGAGTATACAACTATACACTTCATATTCAATCTCATTCTTCTGATCATATGCCTGAAGTTCACGTCCTATTCCATAAGCCTTATTGATAGACGCATTAGCAATATTATTAATTTCTCTAACACCGACAACCTTTATAGCCGATTCAATCTCTGCTATGAGTTCGTGTTGAGTCATTTTAGTAGCGTCAATATGATAAAAGGAATATATAGCACTATTAGATAGACTATTAGCTATACGAACCGCATCTCCATGAGCTTTACTTTTAAGGTACGCTACCGCATCCGCTTCACTTTCAAAAGTCTGTACAGTTTCAACTATAGGCTTTTTTGCAGCAAGTTGTTTTTCAGCGTGCTTCTTTTGATAGGCGATGTCCTCTTTAACATGAGATTTACCTTTTTTCAATACCTTCATCATTTCATCAAATAACCTGTCAGTCATTTTACCGATAAAAGGTACTTGTATATCCTCCGGTTGTTTCTTGACTACCTGTTTCGATACCGCCTCAACCTGTTGCTTGCGTACCCGCTTAACCTGTGATTCAAACTTCTCTACACCATCATCTAACGTCATTTCTATTTTATCAAAATCAGCTGCCTTGTTTTCCAGTGTAGTTAATTTCCTACTACGTTTATATACTTTTAGTTTCATCCCATTAGGATAATCAGTCAATTCTTCTTCTTCTTCTTTTATTTTACTTTTTTCTATACTCTTTTGAATATTATTCTGTATTTGCTTTTTCTGTTCCTGCTCTTCCTCATACTCTTCCTCACTCTTTTCCGGTAATCCTAACAAATCCCTGGTATGATTCTCAATCTTTAAATCAGCCGATATTATACCGGCATTCTTAACACCCGTTAAACTCTCAATCCATTTATTTACTTTAAGATTAATATTACCAAACTTTAATTTTGGATATTCTTTAACATTCCAGTTATAATCAACCATTTGCGGGATAACATACTTATTATTCATATCAGCAACATAACCGGCTACGGCGTGAAGTGACATTATAAACATCTCTTCAAACGATTCACCTAACGCCCTGCTGCCTGTTGCTGTAGTACCCAAACTAATAAATTGTGCAAGTACATTTTTGGCTATACCTTCATCGTGATGCTGTATAGATTTCATAAGCCCGATATTAGTACCTTGTTTCTCAAACATATTCATTTCGTATCCATGCGGTAGTAACACCCATGACTTTGTACGTGAATGAAGGTTTTCAAGGATAGTTTCAATTCGTGCCGTGTCCGCAGGATTAGTTGTCTCAGGTTCAGTTACAACAGGTATACCAGACGCCCATCTGTCATGCCCTATAGCATCGATTTCATAAAGCATGTCTTTAAGTTTCCAATGCTTATACGCAGATCGTAATACAGACGTTCCCTCAAAATTACTACCGTCCTGATCGTTAACAAACAAGACAAGCCTGTCAACAGGAATATCATAGTATTGTGTTTTGCCTTCGTTATTCTGTGCAAACTGTTGTATACCACCTAACCCACCATGTTCATCCCTGATCCATTTGTGCAGTGTCTTTTGCAGCCTCGGTGCTAGTTTACGGTACTGTATTAATCCATCTTTAAACTCAAAGACTTTTTCAAACGTAGAAAACCCCATCCATAAAAAAGAAAGTGCTTGCCTAAGGTAATCATCCCATGTAATTGACATACCATTAAAAAGATTGTTTTGTACTTTCTCTGCTATTTCAATATCTTCCGGTTTATCACTTGCAGGATCAATATACCATTTAGCTTGACGTATAGGTAGTGTGATAGAAAGGAGAGTGGCTTTGATCTGAGCATCAGACCGTTTCATTTTGTCGTATTCAGCTACACGACCGGATAAAGAGCTTAATTCAGTAAGATACTCCTCACCTGTAATCATTCCGTTATATATCTGGACACCGGTGGTGCCTATCTCTTTTGTAGGTATGGATTTTTGTGGTTTATTTGTGGCTAACTTGAAAGCATTTTGAAGTGACGTCAATAATCCCAATATATAACCTATGGAATGGATTAACCTAACCGGGGTGACGTCTACCCCAATTAGGAAGGTATATTTCTATACTTTTATGTATTATACTACAAATTTATTCTATTGTCAAGAACTATATCTGAAAAAACTCTTCCAGTTCTTTAATCTTCCGCTTCAACATAACATAAGTTAACGCCGGATCAAGGTTACCCCACATAGTGACTTGCCCTTTATCGGCTGCATGGACTAAATAAAAATCCTTAATACCTACCTTGTTTAACGCTTCACTAATCTTTAACTGTTCTTTTGTCGCTTGATTTTTCATATTATCCTCCTATTATTTTTCTTGAAATAAACAAACCTATCAAACACCCTATTGTTGCACCTATTGCATAACAAAGACGTGTCCATATATTACCATCCGCTATACGCTTCACATGAAAAGAAGATGTCATACTAATACTAAAAGCTGTAAATATTAATCCTATATAAAAACTTTTACTAATAAAATAAGTATGACATGATGTTAAACATGCTCCTACAATAGCAGTTAATATTAAAATTTTATTATTTTTCATTTTTTCTTCTTTGCTTTCTTTTTAACTTTCTTTTTTTTCTTATTAAACTCATTATTTAATTTATTCAAATCATCAACTTTATAAAACGTTAAGTTATTCTGCAATACCGTATATGATACAAAATGAGAATGTGCTAGTATCATACCTTTCTTATTCTTTATATCTTCATCCTTATATGTATCAATATCAAGTAAAGCATGTTGAAAAGAAGGATTCTCTATACCTATACCAATAGCATCCTTACCGGTAAATACAGCACTATGCCAATTAATATACTTACCTTTTGATTTACCACATTCACACTTGCGTAACTTATACGCAAGTAAAAACATACTTTTACAATTCTTACAATATACTGCTTTCATTAATAGCCTCCCATACTCGGTTTATATGATTTATTTTTTTGTCTTATTTTCTCTGCTTTACCATGTAATTCTTTTTCCACTTTTATTGGTGAAAAATCCTCACAACCAATACTAAATCTATCTCTACTAAATAATCCACCTGTTGAAATAAACTTACCACAATAATTACAATATGGTGAGCTATTACCATCCAGCACATCCCATGACGTTTGATAATTCCAACCTAAATGTTTACAATTACTACAATTTTTCATTCTTTAACTCCTAAAGCTTTTTTAAAAATTTTTATTGTTTTTTCATCATTTTCAATCTCAATTTTATACTGTTGTACTTTTCTTAAAAAATCATCTAAACCTTTTTTTTGGTTTTTGTTTTTACTTTCATAGTATTCTAATTTTTCCTTTAACACCATTCTTATAATTTTATTCATTCTTTAACTCCTAATGTTTTAGCTTTATCATAACATTTCTTTTCTTCACACATAAAAGTATTTAATACTTCAAATTTAAATTTATCCAAATTGACCATAATGCTTTTACAATTTCCAGCCATTTCTTCTAAAGAAATATGATTACCCTTGTTTTTTTCTTTCCCTGCTATTTTTATAAATAAACAATCAAGATCATCTATTCTACTTAATGCATCATTCACTTCGTCACATACTTGTTTAAATTCCTTTTTCATTCTTTAACTCCTTAATTATTTTTAGTTAGTAATAAATATTCTTCACTATTTATCATTCTTATAAATCCACATATAGGACATTCAACACACAGCCTCCCATATGCTAGAAATATATCTAACCTCTTACATTTTACCAAATCAAGTTTACATATACATTCAAATTTTACCATAATCTTACTCCTTAATTACAAAATATTATGATACCCATCATCGTCTAACATTATATAGTCACCTTCATCCTTCCATTCACCACACCAGTTAGTCTTTGGCACTATCCTGTTTTTCATCACACCAGCCGGATACCGTCTGCAAGTATACGTATCTTCGTTTTCATCATGCAGTACGTATTTACAGTTTCCGCAACATTCATTTACCATTGTTTCCCCCTCAGTCCAGCAGTAATACCCGGACTAGCTTTCTGTTCCTTCACTCCCCTTCTAACTCCATACATCTTGTAGGCTCTCTCAGCAAACCACAAAGCCATAACACAATCAGTTGTCACACATCCGGGATGTTGGCTTACTTCCCTTTCAAACTGACACCACGGACATCTACACCCTGCTTGATGATCCGGTAAATAGAACCGCCAGTTATTCTGTTCAAACTGTACATCCAATGAAGGTAACCCTATATCACTATCGCTCTTTTGCTTACCAGTGGTAAAAGCCTTTAACGGAATAGTTCCATAACCTTTTTCACGCATCCACTCAAGTATTGAATTCTGATATGCGTTATTTTCGACATGCACCACAATAGGCTTGTATATCTCATTCACTTCCTTAATCTGATCCGCTGTCTGTGGACTAGTCCATTCTCCTGTACGTATATCAATCGGGTACTTATACCCATCGTTATTAACAGCTATAGTTATTATAACATTACCTTTTCGTTTCTCACCGGACAAATCCACTCCTGTAAAAGTGTACTGCCACATCGGAGGTGATTCACCTTTACGAACACATTTAGTGAAGTTAGGAAAAGTAAGTTCATCCGCTGTTATAGCTTTCTGTCTAAATCCCCTGTCAAACGCACGTGTGCCTATCTCCTGACACCGTTGTATTAACTTGTCTTTAGACCAGAAGGAGCATAACTCAATTATTTTCATTTATTTAATTCAATAATTTTACATCTTAAATTACTATACACCAATTTTAAACTATTAGTTGAAAATATCTCGATATTACTCCCACCGTACATGATAATATCAAATTGATACCCAAGAGGTTCAACAGTTCGTATAATTTCTGTCAAACCTATTATCTTTTCTAGTATAATCTCATATGTTTTAAATTCTGTTTCAATTGTTATAAGTGTTACTTTTTCGCTTTTCATTCTATTATCTCCTCCTCTTTGTGTGCCTGTGCTATAGTAGCCTTATTGATAATATCCTCAAGCACCTCCTCCTTACCTGTTTTCATCATAGCTTCACCAAGTTTAATCATCGCTTCACCATCCACCACAATAGGTGGTTTACTATGAAATTTCTTATACCAATTCAATTCTTCTTTTGTTGCTTGCTTTTTAAAATATCTATCTATTATCCTTGACTCTTCAATAGTCACCATTCCTGTTGTAGTCATATTTAGTTTACATGCACATTCATATCCATTCATTCTATTACCTCCTCCTCTATATATTCAAAGTCCTCACTAATCCTCTGTATAAGCACGCTAAATCTCTTTGACTCTATAATCGTCTTAGTCAAGTCATCCTCATGCCATCGGGTACAAATGTAATACACAAAGCCATCATCTACAAGCCTCGGCATCCAAGCCACTTTATATTGCTGCCGTATATTATCCCTAATAAGTTGACTATTTATACTCTTTTCATCTACTGGATCATCAAATATAATAACGTCTGCTCTGCCACCTACACCAGTTGACATTATCCCTCTGGCTTCAATAGTCGGATCAATAGCATGCCCTTTACGTTTAAGATATATTCTATGGTTAGTCCATTCCTGATCTATATCTCTCTCTATACCGGGGAATACTTGTTTATATTCTTTATCGAATTGTATATATGTTCGAATAGCCTTTACTCTATCAGTAGCATATGTATCACTTGAATTGACTATCTTAACACGTAATGCCGGATTAGGACCTATTATCCAAAGTGTTTCCGCTATGGCTATCTGTATGCTCTTCCCGTGTCCCCACGGTGCCAGTATAGCACAATGTTTGCCTATGTTCTTACAGTGCTGTATATGCTTTATCCATGATTTATGTATATTATTTTGAATTATAGGCAATCCAGTCCTGTCATCTTTTATAACATATTCACGGAAAACGTTTGGATCGTTTCTGGATAGTTCTATTTGCTGTTTGCGTTCAATTGCCGTTTTTATCAGTTTTTGTTTTATTGTTGTCATTTAATAGTTCTAATAATTCATCCATTGTGTATTTTGTTATTAGTTCGTCAAGCAATTCTTTTGGTGACTTAGTTAGTGTTATATTCATATCTTTTGGCATAACCTTTGCTATATAGCTTAATACCGTATCTGGTTTGCACTTCATTATAATATTCTCAATGCCTACTTCTTTTTGTATAGCTACAATTATCTTTTCATGCAGCTCTTTCATATCACGTGTTATCTTGTTTACAGCACCTTTTGGCTTACCATTTGGATTACCTGACTCGCCTTTCTTATATCTCATCTTCCCTGTATATTCCTGTATTTTTTAGATGTAAATCTTTACACATATATTATACTACTTTTCTTTATCCTTTGCAATTTTTTCCCTGATCTTATATTTAAACTTTTTAAGCTCTTTTGCATCGTCAGTACATTTCATATCAACCCACTTTTTGTGTAGTTTACTAAAATACTGTAAGTTCTCATTCATTTTCTACCCTTATTTCCCCATGTCTACCATTTCATTTAATAGAGTATGTTTTAAACAATCACATAACCCAATATTTCCGTAATTACTTCCACTTATAAAATCATAAGTTTTAGTTCCTTCTACTCCTTTTTCGATTACATTAATTGCTATAATCATATTGTTTACTTTATCTGCTCGATTAACAATATTCATAGCGTCTTGTATAATATGATGTACGTCTATATGATCTCCATATTCTTCCATGATTTTACTCCTCATTAGTTATTTTATCCATTTACTGCCCTTTCCCCATGTCCATTTTTCATTAATCTTTGCAAGCCGTTTAACAAATTCAGCCTTTTCCCTATACACCTTAATAAGTCGGCATATATCACAATAGAAAGTCTCAGTACATTTACAAAACCTTTTGAGTTTAGAAGGTGGTTGTTTTTCATAAATAATCCGCATAATAGCTTTACATTCATTTTTAGTATATCCTCTATCAAACCATAAGTTCTTTTTAGGCATTAGCCATTCTGTATCCTTAACAGTTGATCTATCACATCCCTAACATAAAGTAAATTATATTTCTTATTATTCACGCCCATGTTGTAGGCAGATAAAGCCTTTATATAATTACCTTTGAATATCTTTAAACATCTAGCATACTCCCAACATCCGATTAGTATATTCCAGCGTTCCTGTTTGAGGTATATACGGTAAAAAATATCAGGATATTTAGTATAAGGCAATAAGGCAATTTTTCTTTTAGGATCATCTGTATTCTTGATTTTCCATTTAAAATAATTCCTTGCTGTCTCAGGCATGACCTGCATAACTCCGATTGCTCCTTTAGAGCTATAAGCTAGTCTTTTACCGTCACTTTCAACACGACTCATAGCATATGGAATACGGTGATCTATACCGAACTTTTCTGAATATTTATGTATCCAGTATATACTGTCACCATAGCAGTTATCAGAAAACATAGCGAATAACAATATGACTATTATTACAATACACGGATATACAAGCAGATTAAATGATATATCAAATCGGCGGTGAAACTTGACTTTTTTGACCTTATGCTTATTAAACATATGTAGTATTATTTTATTATACTTTGTGTTCTTTGTCAAACTTATTCCTCACCTATACTTTTCATAATACTTCAATACCTTCTCTCCCTGCTCTATCACAAACTGCCGCTCCCAATCCGTCCAGTTCTTTTCAGCTGTATTCTTTACTATCCTGCGTAGTTCGTAATAATCTAATCCAAGAATAACGAATAAATCTTTATTAGCCGCTGTATTATGCTGTGCTATTTCATGGCATTCATGGCAAATAAAAGCCTGTAGATGATACCTGATACTTATTTGCTTTACACCCCTACCAAAAATCAATTCGTGTAATTCAGTCTCGGTGTTATTACAGGTAAGACATTTTACTGGTTGTTTAAAGTCACTCTTTTTCATTTTTTATATCATTTTCCTAGCTTTATTTAACATTTTTTTTATTTCTTTAAACACTAATTTTGCATCATCATATTTTTCTCCAAATTTATTACCCCAATTTATAAATATTACTTCATTGTCTTTAACACCTATTTTAATAACATAGTCAGGATTTTCTATTATTCGCATCAATCATCCCCTCCGCTTTTTATTTTTCATTTTAACTTCCCTATAATCATCATGAAAAATTTCATAACATTCAATACAGAACCAAATCCCATCTTCTTCGTGTTCTTCTGTTTTTAAACTACCGCAAAATGGACACATCATATCCTACTCCTTTACTATTTTATTTACTTCGTCATTCTCTAGCTCATATACCAGAAAGTCATTATCATCCGGTATAAATAACAAGGCTTTATCATTTCCCATACGCTGTTTAATCTGTTTAGCAAGTTCCCAGAGAGCAGCACTATTACTATGTGTTATACATTTCATAAAAACTCCTGTTGTCCTATTTTTTTTAATTTATTTTCCCTGCGTTTTTTCATATGATATCTTTACTTATTTCGTATATCCTTATTTTCACTTTATCAAGTTGACCACGTTTAATCTTATGCTTAGTAGCATATACCTGGACTATGTCCCTGTCATTCTTTATAATTTTAAGCTGCTCTAAAACATCAAATATCGGTTTGATTATATTATCTATATCCTTATAAGTCCAAACTTCAAGCTCAATAGTTACATCACCTTCAAGCATTCTATCACGAATACAAAGGCAGTTCTTAAAACAAAAAAACATAATTACCTGGCTATTAGTATAATCGGGATTCTTTATCATGCGTGTACGCTGCTTGTTAAAAATCAATCGTTTGTTCTCACCTACTAGATTAAAATTATCAGCTTTAAGTTCAATCATTTCTATATGCTCCCATACATGCCATCCCAATCATACCAGTTTTAATAGTCAAAATAGGATTAACAGTGCATGGTAAATCTTGTAAATTACACCATGCATTCTCTTTATCTAATTGATCACATCCCTTACATACTGTGATATCTGTCCAGTATTCAAACATTTCTTTATCATTATTTTCAGCCAAAAAACACCATGCTAGCCAATTCTCTTTTGATTGACAAATATTTTTCCAACTATCATCTAAATTAATCACTTCTTTTCCAACTCCTTTACTTTCTTATGGTATTTAGTCATTCAATAAATCCATTTGTATATTTTTAAAAGCACAGTTGAATATATGTAGTCCAAGTTTAGAATCAACACAATTACGTAATATTTTATCACGTCGACCTATATTTTTATATTTACTAATATCAAACCCTGTATTTTTTTGTAAACTTTCCATTGTTTCCGAAATAATAATATTACTTTTAAATTTAAATTTAGTAATAAAAAAATTACTCCAAAAATAATGCCTTCCTATTTCTTGCGGTTTTATTAATGGTTCATAATAAGAAAAAACATTTTCAATACAAAATAATGCCCTTCCAAAATTACTTAAAAATATTATTTCTTCATATAATCTCATGTCTGGATATACTGCTTTATTTTGACCCTTATAAACTCCACATCGTCTTATATTTGAATGTGTAGGACACGGAGGACTTGACCAGATAAAATCATATTCTTTATAATAATCTAATAAATATTGATGAGCATCACCCACTATCATTTTGTCGTTAGGAAAAAAGTCCTGATATATTTTAGCTATGTTTTCATTCTGCTCAACCGCTGTGACTTCTATTTCCTTGTCGGACCACAAACGTCTATTCCCGCCTATGCCTGCATAAAGATTAAGTATCTTAATCACTTCTTTTCCAGCTCCTTTACTTTATTTTCAAGCTCTATAACATGATCTTCTAACTTCTTGACACGTGTTTTATATAAACCTATTAAATTTCTAAATTTTTGTAAAAACTCAGATTGTTTGCTACTAGCCATAGACATATAATCAGCAAGTAATATTTCAGAACATTCGCACTCATTAAAAGCAGTACGTGTTTGATCTTCTATGCTTTTAGTTATTCGCATTCTCTATTTCCTTTTTTAACTCTTTTATTTCCTTTTTAAGTTTTCTATTCTCTCTGAACATTTGCCAATTATCAATTATAACCTTGCCTATTTTCCTGTCAGTATCATATGGTTCTCTCTCAGGACAACATGAAACATAAGGATGAAAATCATGTGCAAGTCTATCAGTCATACGTCCGCAATTTTTACAAATAAAACTCATTTCATCATCTCCTGTGCCGTGTCAAGCTGTTTAAGTGTTTCCCAGTAATCTTTTTGTAACTTGTTATACTGTTTTTGTAACCGCTTATAACTTTTCTGTATGCTTTCAACTAACGTAAGTAATCTGTTTAAAGTAGTGTCTATCATATCCCCTCCCTTTCAATTATTTTCTCTATACCATCCATGCATTCATTCACCCGGTCCCTGTGTTCTTTATCATCGAATACGTAGTTAATATGGTGTAGTTCTTCATCGTCATCATTCAAATAAATACTAGTCCATTTATACTCAGTGTCAGCCAGTACACTTTCAAGTTCGTTATCATTCCCCTGATATTTAATTAATATTTCCTGTAGTTTATTTTCCGGAAACTTCATAGCCTTTAACAACTTAATATAATTATTAATTATTTTTTTCTTCATATTCACTCAACTCTTCAATTCTTTGATTCTTTAAACTAAATTTAATATTAAATTTTTTACTACCTGCAAAAGTATTTTTGCCATGCTTACAATATCTTAAATTGCTTTTTTCTTCACCCCACATAAATATAGCCTGCCTTGCTTTCTCACCCAGTGCCTTACACCATTTGCAGCTATTCAAATTAGGTTCTGATCCATTCTCCTCAGTTACCTGACTTAGACAAATAACAGGGATATTGTGATCTTTACGAATATTAACAAACTCTCTTGCAAAATCTTCTAACGAATCCGCTTTTGTTTTTCCTTTCTCTACAATAAATTCCTGAAAATAGTCTATCGCTATCCACCGTATATTGTGCATGTTTACATGCTTGTCAACTAACTCTCTAAACTTAATCAATGTACATGGTTTTTCAACAACCCATATTCTATTTTTATACCCAACTTCCCTAATTATTTTTGGATATTCTGCACAAATAAAATTATTATTAATAACCCTTTCGGTATGTATGTCATATTTCATTGCCAAATATTTAGCCCGAAAAGTGTCAATAGTATCTTCAAAACTAAATATCAACCCCGGTAATTTTTGTTTATCTATATCCATTATCAAATCAATAAGCAAACTAGTTTTATGTCTGGTAGGAGCAGCCCCTATAACTACAGGCCACGGACGTAATTTTTTACCAAATAAAGGTATCAACGCTTCATTCTCTAATGGTATACTATTCTTAGTAAATAAATCCGCTTCACCTGTTTCTAATAATTTCAAATACTCCTGAATATTATCACGTAAATTTATACTATCAGTAACAAAACTATTATCATTTATCTGTTTATGTATCTCTTGAAATAAAGCGTACTTGCTTTCAAATGTGCTATCCTTGCCTATATGATGATTATAGTATTTTTCGAGCATTGTTTCAACATAATAATTTTGAAACACCCTTACAAAATTAGCCGGATATTCACAAAACATATTAACAATTTCATTTAACCGAGATAATAATTTTTGTTTAGTATATTCATTTTTTATGTTTTCATGTAAATGGGTTTTTAATAGCGTATCCGTCAGAGCGTCTTTTTCTTTAAGACACATAAGGCTATTTTTATATAACTCAGAATTTATATCATCAAGAAACCATTTAGGACTAACACGTGCCAGTAACTCAAATTTATTAGATACTATTAATGCGTGTAATGCTACTTTTTCCATTATGTTCTCTCATATACCTTGACTATTTTTTGCTCCGGTTCTATTTTTTTAATTTCCCCTTTTTCTTCCGCACGCCTGAACCAATTCCGCAACGCCGCCGCATGGTCCTTATATTTCTTTTTATACTTTTGGTAGTCACTCATTTTATCGAGCATAGTTTCAACTATAGGTTTGGAATAGTTGTTTATGAAAAAAGAGTATTCTTTTTCAGTAAGTGATACATTATCACGATATTTTATTTTATCCGGTTGTTTACTCTTATCTCCTTTTATCTTATCTACTCTAATCTTATCTAATCTTATCTTATCTGTTTCGTTACTAACGCGTTTGTTACGCGTAACATCATGCCCTAATTGTTTGTTTTTATCCCTAAATCGCTGCATTCTTATTCTAGCTTGTTCACGTTCATGCTCTATTTTATCAATACTTTGACGTTCTCTAAACCCTAAAATTTCAATTTCATTATATTTTCCAAGTTCTATCATGCCAAATCTTGCAAATAATTCAAGTCCCATCTTAACAGTTTTAATAGGTATTTCAAGTATATTTGATAAATCGTCTGGAGTATAAGGAGCACCTGTACAAATAAGTATGTGCCCTGGTATATCGCTTCTCATTGCTAAACATAACAGCCCAACCCATAATACAAATAAACTATCCCCATCTGGATATTTTCTTAATAATTTTATTTTACTATTATCTAAAATATTTACATCTAATTTTAACCAATTAATATTCATTAATTACCTCTTTTAAAGAAAGCACAAACCAGGAGGATAACAGGTAGCCACTACGAAACCTATTATCTGTTTGGCTCATGCCTTCATTAAAAAATATAATTTGATTTTTCATAGTGACTTTCGTTTTCTCCTGCCAATAGTATACTATATTTTTATAAAGATTGCAAGCATTATACCCTCACTTATAAAACAGGGAATTTAAACTTTAATGAAATACCAGTTTTTATATCTTTATCAAGGTTAACTCTGATAAAAGGCTCAATTCCAAATACCTCAATATTTAGCTGAATACCATAATCAATATCATTAAATCTATGATTAGATAATAACATTTTAAAAAATATATAATCATAATATATTGATATCCCGGCATGTATATTTTTATATCCGTTTAGATAATTATTAAATAAACATATATTTTTTGATAGTGAATACATAACACCAAAGCTAAAACCTAAACTCCTATAGTATAGTAATTCATAATTTTCAATATGCATACATCCTGAATATGAGATGAATCTGATATTGAATGGTTTAATAATTTTTTCAAACATGCCTATTTGCCCGATATCATTTTTAATAAAAATAGTACCTATGCTTGCGGAAAAATTACAATACAAGCTAGTTAGTAAAGAAATCATAATAATAATTTTTTTCATACTTCACCTCACTGTGTTATTTTCTAAATTCATTTAATATATTTATAATATGATGAAAAATTCTATCGATAATGAATAATATTAATAGCATTATAAATAACCAAAATAATAATATTTTCATACTTCACCTCACATATTAGATTTTATTTTTTAGATATATTATTAATCTTAAATGCTATAAATAATAATAAAAATGATATAAATGCAAGTTGAACACTAAGCAAAAGAATACACCCTGTAATTAATCCTTCCATACTTCACCTCACTTCCTTTTTTTTAGTTCACATAAAATATTATCTAAATACCATATAATCCATAATCCACATGTAAGTAAAAAAGGCATATTATTTTTTATTGTAAGAGATATATAATATGTTATAACAGTAATTATTATTATAATAATATATTTTCTCTTAATCATTACGGTAGTTTGTTTTTCTTTATTCATATTATTCATACTTCACCTCAATTATATATAGCTGTAGTCAATTCAAACTTCCCAATTTAGGGCATTTAGGTGTGTCTCTCATTACTGCCATACTCTCACTCCTTATGCTCTTTAGCTCTCTTTAATGCCCTTATTAATATATCTACACTTGAAGGCCACCAACCGTCTAGAATAGCCTTATAATATCCAGCACTTTCACTTTCATGCATTGCCTGACTGAACATTCTATTTATAAACATTTTATGAACTTTTGTAAACTTATATTTTTTCTGTATTTCTTCTAACATAGTATAATCTCTACAAAATTGACAATCACAACCCATACTCTCACTCCTTTATGCTTCCCACATATATATATCAATTTCATTATCACATTCAACACATTTTATTGAAACTTCACCCCATGAACCCGACAATTCTGAAAAACCTACATTAGAATCAATATAAGTATTTTCACTATTACATTTATCACAAATTATTTTGAATCCTTGATGTGACTTTTTTAACAATTCAAAATTCTTTAATTCATCATCAGTATACCATGATTTCATACTCTCACTCCTTTATGCTTCCCATATATCAATTTCATTATCACATTCAACACATTTTATTGAAACTGCACCCCATGAACCCGACAATTCTGAAAAACCTACATTAGAATCAATATAAGTATTTTCACTATTACATTTATCACAAATTATTTTGAATCCTTGATGTGACTTTTTTAACAATTCAAAATTCTTTAATTCATCATCAGTATACCATGATTTCATACTCTCACTCCTTTATGCTTCCCATATATCAATTTCA
>Ga0272441_10001958_pt1 | contig 43037 bp, 45 predicted proteins | sample SSMProp6N_FD_193582 | JGI IMG/M metagenome (GOLD analysis project Ga0272441, IMG submission 193582) | Marine sediment archaeal communities from Little Sippewissett salt marsh, Falmouth, MA, United States - SSM-Prop-6N | ecosystem: Environmental > Aquatic > Marine > Wetlands > Sediment ...
TCCCGTCGGCGCTCCGCCTCACCGTCACCGATGACGGCGTCGGCCTGTCGCCGGAAGAGGTGGAAGGCCTCGGACTTCGAGGCGTGCGCGAGAGGGTCGAGGTGAGCGGCGGCCGGTTCAACGTCTGCGCCGCGCCTGGGAGCGGTACAATCATCGTCGTGGAGGTTCCCGACGATGCCCCTACGAGTCGCTCTGGTTGACGACCACACGCTGATTCGCGACGCGCTGGCGGCGCTTCTGTCGGCGGAAGAGGACATCCGGGTGGTGGCTGCCGTCGGCAGCGTAGCCGAGGCGCTCTGTGTGGCAGCGCACGCTGCACCGGACGTGCTGCTCCTGGATATCGCCCTGCCCGACGGCACCGGCCTCGAAGCGATCTCCGAGATCTGCCGGCGAAGCCCATCGACCCACGTGATCGTTCTGTCGATGCACGCCGAGCCGGAGCACGCCGCCGCCGCCCTTGAGCGCGGCGCCTGTGGGTTGATCTCCAAGGACGCGTCCCCCGAGGCGCTCCTCGCCGCCGTCCGGCGGGCGGCGCAGGGCGTCCCCCTTCCTGTTGAGAAGCCCCTCACCCGCCGTGAGCGGAAACTGCTCACGCTCATCGCAGGCGGCGCAGCCAACGAGGAGATGGGGGCGGTGCTCGGCGTGCGGGCCAAGACGGTGGAGGCCTACGTGCAACGGCTGATGGACAAGCTCGCCGTTCACACAAGGGCGGGGCTGGTGGGCTATGCGCGCCGGCTTAGGCTCTAGCCCCGCGCGATCGGTACCGTTTCCCATTCGCTCTCGCCTGGGAATCCGAGGAAAATGGGCCGCCATGTGCATCCGGGTGGCATTGGCGGACGATCATGAGTTGGTGCGAGCGTGCGTCCGCACGCTGTTGGCGGGCCACGGTGTGGAGGTCGTCTCCGAAGCCGCCGACGGCCGCGCCTTGATCAGGGACGTACGCCGACACCGGCCGGACGTTGCGCTGGTCGATGTGTCGATGCCTATGCTCGACGGCATCGAGGCAACGCGGCGGCTGACGAAGGCGTTCCCCAGCACCCGGGTTGTCGTCCTGACGATGCACGACGATCGAACGCTTGCCTGTCGCGCCGCCAGCGCCGGGGCGTGGGGTTACTGCACCAAGGACGACACCCCCGAGCAGTTGGTCGACACGGTCGAACGCGTGGCCGCGGGCGAGCGGTGCCTGCCGTCAGGCGGGGCAGTGGACGACGATCCGCTCTCCGCGCGCGAGCGCGAGGTGTTGCAGCTGATCGCCGAGGGACGGAAGAACCGGGAGATTGCGGAGATCATGAGTCGCAGCATCCACACCGTGCGCGGACACCGCGCGCGGCTGATGGGCAAGCTCGGCGTGCGCAGCGCGCCGGAGCTGATCCGCGCCGCAACAGAGCAGGGCCTCCTGCGGTGGCCTGTCTGATCGTTGGGAGAACGTATGGCAACAGAGCTTCTTCAGGACTACCGCGACGAGATCGAGCAAGCGCTGGCGCGGGCCCTCGCAGGCGACGGGCCGTTGCGCTCCGCGCTGCGCTACCACGTGGGTCTTGAGGGGGATGAGCCTGCCGCGACACGCTCGATGGGGAAGCTGCTTCGTCCCAGCCTCGTGATGTTCGTCGGGGAGCGGTTCGGGGCCCCACGGCCGCAGCTGCTCGCAGCGGCGACCGCCCTGGAGCTGGTGCACAACTTCTCCCTGATCCATGACGACATCCAGGATCGCGACACGCTCCGCCGGGGCAGAGCCACCGTGTGGAGCCTCCACGGATGGGAGCAAGCGATCAACGCCGGGGACCTGATGCACGCGCTGGCGATCTCCGTGTCGCTCACCGCGTCGCCGGCCGCGGCGGCGAGGCTTCTCGACGCCACGGTGGAGATGATCGAGGGCCAGGCACTGGATCTTCGGTACGAGCAACGTATGGCGACAACCGACGAGTACCTGACGATGGTCGACCGCAAGACCGGCGCCCTGCTTCGCTGTGCGTTCGACCTGGGCGCACTGCTCGCCGGCGAGAGCGATGCGACCCGCGCGATCCTCGCTTCCCTGGGACAGGCCGTCGGACAAGCGTTCCAGATCAAAGACGACATCCTCGGGATCTGGGGCACCGACGACGTACTCGGCAAGGCGACGGGCTCGGACATCCGTCGCGGGAAGAAGACGCTGCCGATCATCTTGCTCCACGAACGGTCGACCCGGGAGGACGCGGAGAGACTGGCGCAAGCCCTTCACGCCGACACCCCGACCGACGACCAGATCACACACATCGTCGAGCGACTCGACGACGTCGGGGTACGGTCGGAGTGCGAGGCCACGGTCGACGCGAAGCTGCAGCACGCCCTGGAACTGACGGGGCAGCTGCCGATTGACGAGGAAGGACGTGCGATGCTCAAACAGCTGATCGAATACCTCGGACGGAGGGAACGATGAGTCGCCCCGCGGGACTTGGTGTTGCGGTCGCAAGGCACCTCATCGCCGGGAGCCTGAGTCGGAAGAAGCGGTTTCCACTGGTGGCGATGATCGAGCCGCTCGAAGCGTGCAACCTCGAGTGCATCGGCTGCGGGCGTGTGCGCGAGTACCGCGACGTGATGGACCGACGGCTCACGGTTGATGAGTGTCTCGCCGCCGCCCGCGCCGCGGGGACGCCGATCGTCTCGATCTCCGGGGGCGAACCGCTGCTGCATCGACAGATCGGGGAGATCGTGCGCGCTCTCATCGACGATCGGCGCTACATCTACCTCTGTACCAACGGGCTGCTGCTGCAGGAGTCGCTCGATCGATTTCCTCGCTCCCGCCGCCTGGCGTTCGTCGTGCATCTCGACGGAACAGCGGCGATCCACGACCAGATCACCCAGCGCCCCGGATCGTACGACATCGCGGTTTCCGCCATCCGCGAGGCCGTCGCCCGAGGCTACCGCGTGTGCACCAACACGACGCTGTTCCATGACTCCGATGTGGACGATCTCAACCAGCTGTTCCCCACCGTGTCCCGCCTCGGCGTCGAAGGGCTGATGATCTCCGCCGGCTACTCCTACGAGGACGTGCCCAACCAGGAGGTGTTCCTCCGTCGACGAGAGTCGATAGAGCGCTTCCGTCGCATCCTCGATCCCGCCTCGGACCTCCCGTTCTACAACAACCCCCTCTACCTCGACTTCCTGCGTGGCGAGAGAACCTACGACTGCGCCGCGTGGACGACCGCCACATTCACCGTCCTCGGCTGGAGGCTCCCGTGCTACGCGCTCGCCGACCGCCACGTCGACGACATCGAAGGACTGCTGGCCGATGAGGTCTGGGAGGCGTACGGCCCCGGGAAGGACCCTCGCTGTACCGACTGCCGCATGCACTCCTCGTTCGAGGGGGCGAGCCTGCTCCACGCACTCCGCCATCCCCGAGAGCTCCTGCGGCTCGCCGGCGCTGTGAGGCGGTGATGATCGTCGTGACAGCGTGCTTCCCGATTGAGACCCGGTGGGTCCGGCAGAGCGAGCGGCTGCGCGTTGTGCGCACGCCGATGGGCGCCGCCGCCTGCGACGCCTTGCACGGCGATGCCGCTTCTGGAGCCACGCTTCTCGTGGCCACCGGCTTCTGTGGGGCGGCCGACCGGCGGCTCCGCCCGGGCGAGCTGACGCTCGCCAGCGCTGTGCGCCATTTGGGCGAGGAGATCCGTGTTGACGCCCGTCTTCTCGAGTGGGCGCGTGCCACGCTCGTGTCGGGCTCTTGCCCCGTTGCTGTGGGCGTGTGCGAGTGCGTTGACCGCATCCAGAGCGTCTCCGAGAAGCAGGCCCTGGCGCGCCTGGGAGTGACGACCGTCGACATGGAGAGCGGCCCGCTGTCGCGCTGGGCCGGACGGCGCGAGCTGCCGTTCCTCCCCCTGCGTGCCGTCATTGACTCAGCTGACGTCGCCCTGCCTGTCACAGCCGGCGGCGCGTGGAAGACGGCAATGGTTCGCCGCCCGCTCCAGACCGCGAGCCTCTCGCGACGCGCGGTCATCGCGGGACGGGCCCTCGGCCGAGCGATCACCGCACTCGCCGAGACGTGGGAGGAGCGATCCTGATGCGCCGTCAGGTCCGAGTGGGCGACCGTGTCATCGGCGGCGGCGCGCCGATCGTGGTGCAATCGATGACCAACACCGACACCTGCGACGTTGCCGCCACCGTTGCGCAGATCCGTGCGCTCGAGGACGCGGGATCCGAGCTGGTCCGTGTCGCCGTGCCGAGCGCGGAGGCAGCCGCAGCGCTCACCGACATCCTCCGCCAGACCCGGGTCCCACTCGTTGCCGACATCCACTTCGACCACCGCCTCGCGCTCGCCGCGATCGATGCCGGCGTGCACAAACTCCGGCTGAACCCCGGGAACATCACCGACCGACAGAAGATCGTCGAGGTCGCCCGCGCCGCCGCTCGCGCCGGCATCCCCATCCGGGTCGGCGCCAACTCCGGATCTCTCGACGCGGCGTACCTCGATCCTCGGGGACGCGCCTCGGCGGACGGCATGGTGCGAAGCGCTCTTGCCGAGATCCGTCTGCTGGAGCAGGAGGGGTTCGATGCCATCGTCGTGTCGGCCAAGGCCACCGATGTCCGCATGACGATCGACGCCTACCGCCTGCTCGCCGAGGCCGTGGACTACCCGCTCCATGTCGGGGTTACCGAGGCAGGAACCCCATGGGAGGGCGCGATCCGCTCGGGCGTCGGGCTGGGCGTCCTCCTTGCCGAGGGCATCGGGGACACCTTGCGCGTCTCCCTCGCCGGCGACCCGGTCGCTGAGGTACGCGCCGCCTATGCGATCCTCCGCACGCTCGGACTGCGAGCGCGCGGCGTGGATCTTCACGTCTGCCCGACCTGTGGCCGTACCGGCATCGATCTGGCGGCGATCGCCACCCGCGTCCAGGAGGACCTCGCCGACGTGGTGGCGCCGATCAGCGTGGCGCTGATGGGCTGCGTCGTCAACGGGCTGGGAGAGGCGCGGGAGGCGGACGTCGGCCTTGTCGGTGCCCGCGGCACGGGGACGATCTACGTTCGTGGGGAGCCGGTCCCAGGCGCCGTGCCTGAGGAAGATCTTGCCGACGCGGTCGTAAGCGCGGTCCGCGAGCTCTGTTGCGAGCAAGGGGTGCGCGATGCGTGACACCGCCCTCTCTGCCGACGTCTCCGGCGCTTCGGCGACGATCGAGCACGCTGTGCGCCGCGCCACGGACCACCTGCTGTCGCTGCAGCGCGCCGACGGCTGCTTCTGGGCGGAGCTCGAGTCCAACGTCACCATTACCGCCGAGCACGTGTTCCTCCGCCACATCCTCGGCCGAAGCGATTCGCGGGAGCTCGCGGCTGCCGCAGCCTACCTCCTTGAGCAGCAGCGCCCCGATGGGACGTGGGGCAACTGGTACGAGAGCCCGCCCGAGTTGTCGACAACCATCGAGGCGTACCTCGCACTGAAGCTTGCCGGCGTGTCCCCCGAGACACCGGAGATGGCCGCGGCACGACAGTACGTTCTGTCGCAGGGAGGGGTCGATTCGGCGCGCGTGTTCACCAAGATATGGCTGGCGATGATGGGGGAGTGGGATTGGCAGGCGGTGCCGATGGTGCCGCCGGAGTTCGTCCTCCTTCCGCACTGGTTCCCGGTCAGCATCTACTCCTTCGCCTGTTGGGCGCGCCAAACGATCGTCCCGCTCTCGATCGTCCTTGCCGCCCGCCCCGTTGCTCCGCTTCCCGAGGCGGCACGCATCGACGAGCTGTTCGTGCGCGGGCGCGCCGCCGGCAACAGCGCCGTACCCCCGTCTCGGGGAGGCGTCCGCGCGCGCGCGTTCCTCCTCCTTGATCGCGCGCTGCGGCTCCACGAGGGGCTTCCTGTCAAGCCGCTCAGGCGCCTTGCGCTGCGCCGTGCGGAGCAGTGGATCCTTGAGCGCCAGGAGGCAGACGGTTCGTGGGGCGGGATCCAGCCGCCGTGGGTGTACTCGCTCATCGCCCTTCACATCCGCGGGCACCGCCCGGAGACCTCCGAGCCCCTGCGCCGGGGTCTCGCCGGCTTCTACGGGGACACGGGATTCGCTGTGCAGGGGAACGAAACGTTCCACCTGCAATCGTGCCTGTCCCCGGTGTGGGACACGGCCCTCGCCGTGGTCGCCCTCGACGAGACAGGGCTGCCGACAGCAGCGCCTTCGATCGCCCGCGCCAGGCGGTGGCTCACCGGTCGCCAGGTGTTCGAGGGCGGCGACTGGCAGGTGCGCTGCGGCGCCCGCCCCGGCGGTTTCCCGTTCGAGTTCGCAAACAGCAACTACCCCGACATCGACGACACGGCCATCGTCCTCCTGGCTCTCTACGGGTCTGACGCCCCCGGCACAACGCGCGCCATCGAGCGCGGAATCGAGTGGATGATCGGGATGCAGAGCCGCTGCGGCGGCTGGGCGGCGTTCGACCGCAACAACACCCAGAGGTGGACACGCCACATCCCGTTCTGCGACTTCGGAGAGGTCATCGACCCTCCGTCGTCCGACGTGACGGCGCACGTGCTGGAGTGCCTGGGCCGAGTCGGCCGGCGGATCGGCGACCCGATCGTGGATCGCGGCCTGCGCTTCCTCCTGCGCGAGCAGGAGCACGACGGCGCCTGGTTCGGACGATGGGGAGTCAACCTGACCTACGGCCTCGGCGCCGCGCTCCCCGGACTGCGGGCGGTCGGAGTGACACCAGACCATCCCGCGGTCGTTCGCGGCGTGGAGTGGCTCGTCCGCCACCAGAACGCGGACGGCGGATGGGGAGAGCGCGTCGAGGGCTACACCGAGCCGCAGTGGCGAGGCCGCGGCCCCTCTACCGCCTCACAGACGGCCTGGGCGCTGATGGGGCTTCTCGCCGCCGGCCGGGCGGGACACGAGGCGACGCGCCGCGGCGTCGACTACCTCCTGTGCACACAGACCGCTTCGGGAGGGTGGGAGGAGCCACAGTTCACGGGGACAGGGTTCCCTACAGACTTCATGATTCGCTACCACATCTACCGCGACGTGTTCCCACTCATTGCGCTCGCGCGGTTCAGCAAGGCCCTGTCGGGGGAGGAGCGATGAGCATCCGCAAGGCAAAGGTCCTCGGCTTCTGCGGCGGGGTTCGCCGCGCCGTGCGGATGATCGAGACCGAACTCGAGGAGCGTGGTCCGCTTCATACCCTCGGAGCAATCGTGCACAACGCACACGTCGTGGATGCCCTGGCGGCAAAAGGTGCGCGCATGGCCTCCGACCTCGACGCGGTGCCCGACGGCGCCACCGTGGCGATCACCGCGCACGGCGCCGGGGAGGAGGTCTACGCCGAGATCTGTCGCCGCGGTCTGCGACTGGTCGACACCACGTGCCCCATTGTCCGTCGCGCTCAGCAGACCGCCGCCCATCTCGTGGAAGAGGGGTTCGCCGTGGTCCTCTACGGGGAGGCGGAACACCCCGAGGTGCGGGGGATCCTCTCCTGGACCCGCGGTCGCGGAGTGGCGACCCCGTCGCCCGAGATGGAGATGCCCAGAAGCGACCGTGGGATCGCGGTCATTGCCCAGACGACCAAGAGCCCCGCGCGGTTCGCGCTGTTCGCGCAGGCGCTGGTCGGCAAGTGGGCGGGGACCGCCCCCGAAATCCGCGTGCTTGACACGACTTGCCCGGAGACAGGGCGTCGCTATCAGGCCGCAGCCAAGCTCGCCGAATCGGTGGACGCACTGATCGTTGTCGGCAGCCGCAGCTCGGCCAACACACGGAAGCTCGCGGAGACCTGCCGCGACACCGGGGTCAAGACGTACTCCATAGAGTCCGCAACCGAAATCGACAGCGCTTGGCTTCGCTCCGCGACGGGCTTCGGCGTCACCGCGGGGGCGTCCACCCCCGATGACGTGATCGACGCCGTCGTTGAGCGGTTGCGTGCCGCGGAGCAGCGGCGCGCTACGGGATCGGAACCCAGAAGTGAAAGAAGGTGAGGACATCGTGCCAACGTCCATGGAAGAGCAGCTTGCCGCGAAGCTTCATCGGATAGTGATCCAGCGAACCGCCGCCGGCGCACCGGAGTTCATCGACATCACCAGCGACGTTCTCCGCGCCGTCAGCGCGGCCGGGATTGCCCAGGGATCGGTGACCGTCTTCTCGCGCCACACAACCGCGGCGGTGAAGATCAACGAGAACGAGCCCCTGCTGCTGGAGGACATGGCGTGCTTCCTGCGTCGTGCCGCTCCCGAGGACGACACGTATCGCCACAACGACTTCACCGTGCGCACGGAGAACATGACCGAGGACGAGTGCCCCAACGGCCATGCCCATTGTCAGCACCTCCTTCTCGCAGCGAGCGAGACGATCCCCGTGTGCGACGGGAAGCCGCTTCTCGGCCGCTGGCAACGCGTGTTCCTTGTAGAGCTCGACCACCCGCGCCCTCGCGAGGTCGTGATCCAGGTCCAGGGCTGGTAGGCGTGCCCGTTCGCGCAGCGCCTGCGGCCCCGCCGCTCGCCCGCCTCTGGTCGCTTCACGCCGCGACGCAGTGGTGTGCCGATCTCGCCCGGACGCACTACGAGAATTTCACCGTCCTCTCGTGCCTCACGCCTCGGCCGCGCAGGAACGATCTGGCGATCCTCTACGCGTACTGCCGCACGGTGGACGACATCGGGGACGAGGCGGTGGGAGACCGCCTGGAAAAGCTCGACCGGTTCGAGAGAGAGCTCGACGCCGCGTTCGATGGAGAGCCAGTGGGCCCGGTGTTCGTCGCCCTTGCCGACATGGTCGGGCGCCTGAAGCTGCCCCGTGAGCCGTTCGGTAAGTTGATCGAGGCCAACCGCATCGACCAGGAGGGCGGCCGGTTCGCGACAGTCGCCGAGCTGCTCCACTACTGCGACCGCTCCGCCAACCCCGTCGGCCGGCTGGTGCTCATGCTCTCGGGCCACCGCGACGAGCAGCTGTTTGCCCTCTCCGACGAAACGTGCACCGCGCTCCAATGGACCAACTTCTGGCAGGATCTGCGGCGTGACGCGCGCGCCGGCCGGATCTACCTCCCACAGGACGAGATGGCGGCGTTCGGCGTGACCGAGGAGGAGCTGCTGGCGAATCGTGCGTCCGCCGGGTTGCGGCGGCTGGTGCGCCACCTGGTGGAGCGCACCCGGTCGCGGTTCGCCGCAGGCCTGGAGCTTGTCGGCCTGCTCGACGGACGTCTGCGTGTCGAGGTCGCGCTGTTCTCCCGCGGAGGGCTGGCGATCCTTCGGAAGATCGAGTCCCAGCGCTACGACACCCTGGTTCGCCGCCCCACGCTCGGCCGCGCTGAGAAGACGGCGCTCGTTGCCGGGACACTCGCCTCGCGACGGTGGCGCCGATGGATCTAGGCACCTCCTATCGCAGGTGCGCCCGCATCACCCGCCGGCGCGCCCGCAACTTCTACTTCGCCTTCCGCAGCTTGCCGCAAGCAGAGCGGCATGCCGTGTACGCGCTCTACGCCTTCTGCCGGGAGGCGGACGATGCCGCCGACAGCGACGCCCCCGTGGCGGCGAAGCGCGGTGCGCTTTCGGCGCTCCGTAGGCGTCTGGCGCAGGCAGCCGAAGGGGCCCCGGAGTCGGCGGCGGACGCGGCGCTGGCTGACACCATCCGCCGATTCGCCGTCGACGCCGCCGATCTTGAGGACGTGATCGACGGCGTGGAGATGGACCTTGACCCGCCACGACTCGAGACGTTCGCCGACCTACGCCACTACTGCTACCACGTCGCCGCTGCCGTCGGCCTGGCGACGCTTCCGGTGCTCGCGGCCGGGGCCTCCCTGTCCGACGAGATGCGCGACGCTGCGGTCGCTCTCGGCCTCGGGATGCAGCTGGTGAACGTCCTTCGCGACATCGAGGAGGACCTCGCCCGCGGCCGGGTCTACCTGCCCAACGACCTTCTTCTCGCCCACCGCGTCCCCCGCGACGCGTTCGCTAAGCGGCAAGACTCGCCCGCCCTCCGGGCCGCGCTGCGAGAGCTTGGCGCCCGCGCCCGCACGTACCTGGATCACGGGCGACGGCTCCCCGATCTGCTTCCCAAGGGGCGTCGCGCCTGTCCGCGACTCCTCTCGGAGATCTACGGACGCATCCTTGACCGCATCGAGCGCGACGGGTACGTGCCGTTCCGTGCGCGCGTCGGCCTCCCGACGGCGGAGAAGCTGTGGCTCCTCGCGTCCGCGGCGTGGAGAGACGAGTGAACGAGCTGGTCATCGGCGGCGGATTCGCCGGCGTCGCGGCGGCGTGCCGCCTTGCCGCCGCGGGTCGAAGACCGATCCTTCTCGAGCGCGCACCGCGACTCGGCGGCCGTGCGTCGTCGTTTCAGGACCCTGCCACCGGCGAGTGGATCGACTACGGGCACCACATCCTGATGGGATGCTGCACCGCAAGCCGCGAACTGCTCGCGATGCTGGGCGCAACCGATGACGTCTCATTCCAAGAGCGCCTCTCGATCCCTCTCGTCTATCCGGGCGGACGCTCCACGCTTGGCGACACTCCACTTCCCGGACCGCTCCGCCTTGCCCCATCGCTCTTGCGTTTCAACGCGCTTGGCCTCAACGATCGGCTCAGAGTGGCGCGCGCCGTCCGACGGCTTGGCGCGTGCCGTAGTCCCGCGGCGACAAGCTTCGGCGCATGGCTTCGTGCCCACGCCCAAAGCGCCTCCGCAGTGAAGCGGTTCTGGGATCCGATCGTTGTCGCCACGCTGAACGCCCACGTCGACGAGGTGGCTGTTGAGACCGCCCGAAAGATCCTTGTCGAGGGGTTTTCGCGCCGTGGCGGCGCCAACATCGGGCTGTTTCGCGTTCCGCTTCGCTCGCTGTTCGTTGCCGCCACACAGTACATCACATCCCGCGGCGGCCACGTCGCCACCGCGGCCGGCGTGCGCACGCTCCACATCGTTCGGGATCGTGTCCGCGCGGTCACGCTCAACGACGGCAGGCGGCTTGATGCCCCGTCGGTCATCGTCGCGGTGCCTCCGTCATCGCTTCGCCGGCTCGTCGGCGATGGCGGCGCGCCGGCCCTCGGGGGCGCCGATCTGCTGCGATGGTCGCCGATCGTCGACGTCCACATGTGGTTTGACCGCCCCCTGGACTGCGAGCCGTTCGTCACGGCGGTCGGCTCTGCGGTGCAGAGCGTGTTCGACGTTTCGCGTATCCACCGCAGTCCCGAGGCACCGCGGTCCCGCCCCACCTCCACCCACGTGGTCCTTTCGCAGAGCGCCGCCCGCCGCTGGATCGGGATGCCGCCGCAGCGGGTGGCCGGCGAGCTTCTCCCCGCACTGCGGCAGCTCCTACCGGGCGCCGCCGGCGCTCGTTGCCGCCGCAGCGTGGTGATTCAGCATCCGCGTGCGACCTTCGTTCCCTCGCCCGGGTCGTCGGCGCTGCGACCGCCGCACCGCTCATGCGTCGATGGCCTTGCCGTTGCCGGAGACTGGACGGCGACCGGATGGCCGGCGACGATCGAGAGCGCTGTGCGGTCGGGGTTCGCGGCGGCGGATGCGATGTAGGGGGCCGCGGCGATCGCCTCTCGCCACAGCGCGTCCGGTGCGCTACTCTTGTGACACCGCAACAAGGAGGGGGAGCATGGCGATGAAGTTGGTTCCCGGTGAGCGCGTCGCCTGCGAGGCGAAGGTAACACACTACCGTCAGAAGGTCGCTGTCCGCGGACGCCTACGGGTGACCAACCGGCGCGTGGTATTCGAGCCCGATGCGCTCAACGTGAAGCGCGAGGGGATCGAGCTTCCTCTCACGGACATCAAGACGGTCCGCAGACGCAAGACGCTGTGGTTTCTGCCCACCAGGCTGGCGATCACGCTCTCTTCGGGCGAGACACTGGCGTTCGGCACCCGGCAGCGCGATCACCTCGCCGGGGTCCTCAAAGGCCTCTTGCGGCAGGAGCCCTCGGCGTAGCTGTACCCGGGCGCCGCCGATCCTGCGCCTTTACAGGTCGTCCGCGTAGAGCGAGCGCTCGAGGAAGTCGGCCATCAGACGGTAGGTCGCGGTCTTCTGCTGGATGTCGCTCGACGCGTGTCCTTGGCCTTCGAACTCCACGTACTCGAAGTCGTCACCCTCGCGGTAGCCAAGCTCGCACAGGCGGTCCCGGAACCTCCGCGATTGCTCGACAGGGCACCGCGGATCGTTGGCCCCGTGGAGGATGAGCAGCTTCGCGCGAAGCCGATCCGCGAAGTGGATCGCGCTGCGGTCCCGCCACAGATCCGCGTCGCCCACAGGATCTCCCATCAGCGTGCGAAGGTAGTACTTGAAGTGCTCCATGCTCTTCTCGTACAGGCGATGGAGATCGGTGATGCCGATCCACGCGATCGCCGCACGGAAGAGATCGGGCCGCTTCACCACAGCCATGAACGTCAGGTAACCGCCGTACGAGCCGCCCATCACGGCGATCCGCCGCGGGTCGACGCCCGCCTCCGCCACAAGATACGACGCGCCCGCGGCGACGTCATCGAGGTCGCCTCCGCCCCAATCCTTGAGGTTGCGGTCGCGAAAGGCGACGCCGTAGCCGGTGCTTCCGCGAACGTTCGGCTCGAGCACGGCGATCCCGCGGCTTGCGAGATACTGGGCGAACGGATCGAACCCCCGGAAGAACTGCGCCCGCGGCCCCCCGTGGATCACGATCACCCCCGGCCGGCCGGCCTCGACAGGCGCGCCGGGCCGAAACAGCAGCGCCGGGATCTCAAGGCCATCCGCCGAGCGGAAGCGCACGTCCGCCGGTTCGACGAACCTCTCGCGATCCACCGCCCCGTAATCGACGGGGGTGAGACGTCGCTCCGCCGCTGTGTCCAGATCCACGAGTACCAGCTCGCGATGGCGCGTCGGGGTAGCGCGCGCCACCACGAGCCGCGTGTCCTCAACGGCGAGCTGCGGCCACAGGGCGAATCCATCCCCGACACCTACCCGGCACGAGGTCCCGCTGTCGAGATCGTAAACGTGAGCGGTGAGCCGCGCCTGCTGGTTGCGGAGCGTCACCACCCGGCGGCGTACCTTGGAGACGCTCGCAGCCGTCTCCTCCACGCCCTCCGCCCCAAACCATCGGACCTCTCCCCTCTCGACGTCGAGGACGCCGGGGCGGGACGCGCCGCCGGCGTCGGAGGTGATCACCAGCTCCCTTCCGCCGGGCAGCCACCCCGCCACGGTCTCCTGCGAGCCCACCGCAACCTGCAGCACCCGCCGCGCGCCTTGCCCGTGGGCCTCGACAACGTAGACGTCGGAGTTGTCCAAGTGTTCCGTCTCGTTGGTCGAGAACGCGAGCCTTGCTCCGTCGGGGCTCCAGTGTCCCCCGAAGACCGGCGCATCGTAGCGCGTCAGCGCCGTCACCTCGTCGCCACCGCATCGCATCTTGTACAGATTCATCTGACCGTCTCGGTTGGAGCGAAACGCAAGCCACTCGTCGTCGGGGGAGAACCCGCTGGGGATCTCCTGTGCCGCAGGTGTAGTGGTCCACGGGGCAACCGCGCCGGTCTCCACGTCAATGCAGTGTATGTCGTGCTGCTCGTTGCCGCCCAGATCCCGGGCAAACACGATCCGCGTCCCGTCGCGTGACCAGACGAACCCGGCGCGCAGCGCCCGCGGCACCTCCCCGTGGCTCACCTGCCGCGGAACGCCGTCCGGCAGATCGACGACGTACAGCTCGACCCGGCCGCTCCGATCCCAGTAGAACGCGAGCCGCCGCCCGTTGTAAGAGACCTGTGGGAGAAACGGCGTCGGGAGTCTGAGAAGCTCTTCCAGTTCGTAGGACCGCTTGTGCATGACGCCTCCTGTCGCATGGTTGCCGCGTTGGCCTGCCGGCGCCTGATGTCCACTACCGCCGGCGGGCGTCCGCAGGCTCCACTTCCGGTATCAGCTCCAGGGTGGCAACGCGCTTCACCCAGAAGCTTCCCGCGGATACGGCTTCGTACTCCTCGTTGCCCACGGCCCCGTCTTCCGGGAGGACCGCGATGCGCGGCCCGTCCTCCCACGCCGGGAGCTCGACACCGTCGAGCGCGTAGGCGAGAACCATCGGGTAGTCGGGATCGACGATACGCCTCCGCTCAATCGTCAGCCGATAGCCGTCCGCGGCAACGACCAGCACGGCGCCGTACGGCTCGTCCCCGAGCAGCGCCGTGAGCAGCACCCCGCGATAGACCCCCTCGTCCCGCCAGTTCCCGAACTGGTTCTGATACGTGCCGCGCCGTTCCACGGCCGGCATGGCCCTCAGGGCGCCAAGCGTCACCGCGCGCGCCTCGCCATCGTCGGTGAGCACCTGCACCAGGGGTGTCTCGGGCCCCCGCCCGCCGCGCAGGAGCGCGGCGAGGACAAGCGCCACGACCAGTCCGCTCCAGCCAATCACCGCACGCCAACGGATGTCCTTCATCACGGCCACCCCGCTCTCTCGGCAAACACCACGCACGCTGCGAGTCCCGCTGCCGCGATGCCCACCGCAAGGTCGGCGCCGCGTACGAGGCATCCCTTCTCCGGCGTTCGCCGAGAGTACAGGCCGAACGCACGCCCTTTCATGGACATCGTGATCGCGTCCACCTTCCCAAAGCCGGCGGCGAGCACCGGGAGGAACGTGTAGCGGATCGTTCGCCTAAGCGCGCGAACGCCGCGGACCGAGGTGCGAATCCCCCGCATGCGCTGTGCATCGCGCACCGCGGCGAGCTCCCGGCGGAAGAACGGCACGAACCGCAACGCGAGCACGAGAAGAAACGCATAGCGGTAGGGTACCCCAGCGCGCACGCAGCAGTCAGCGAGTCGATCCGGATCGGTCACCGACACGAACAGGAAACTCGAGGTCACGATCACCAGGAATCGCGTTGCCATCTGTGCTCCGGAGACCAGGCCGGCCGCAGTAATCGCCGGACCGAACGGCAGAAGCCGCACGCCCTCGCGCACCGAGAGCGCCTGCGCAACGAACAGGAGCCCCGCGAAGACAACGACCGGGCGCAGCCCGTGGAGGAATCCACGAAACGACTCGCCCGAAAGCCTGCCCATCCCTACCGCAGCAATCGCCGCAGCGGCTTTCAGTACGACGCTTGAGGAAGCCAGTCCGACCCACAGAAACCCCGCGAGCAGCAGCAGATGCCCCACCGGGCCGGCGCAGCGCAAGCCTGGCTGCGACGTGCCGCTCGTGGTCAACGCACCGTCCCCCAGTAGCCCGGGGTGAACGGCTCGTTGCCCGCCCCCGAAAGCTCGGAGAACACGTCCTCGGCGCGTCCGAGAAACGTCTCCTCTCCGAGGTAGAGGATCCGGTCGCACAGATCCGCTGCCTCGGGAACGTCGTGGGTCACCAGAGCGACCGCAGCTCCGCCGTGCCGCGCCTGCCGCAGCCTCTCGACCACCCACTCCACGTTGCGCCGATCCTGGGCGATGAACGGCTCGTCGAGGAGGAGCACGTCGGGGGAACAGCGAAGCGTGGTAGCGAGCGTCAACCTCCGCTTCTCCCCTTGGCTCAGCGACAGCGGCGCGGCATCTTCCAACCCGACAAGCCGCGCATCGCGCAAGAGCACCGCAAGATCTTCTGCGCCAAGCGCCCCGTCGATCTCCAGCTCTCGCCGCACGTCGCGCTCGAAGATCTGCTGATGTGGGTGCTGGAAGACCATCCCGACCCGCGCCCCCGGCGCGCGCCACACCCGCCCCGCGCGCGGGCTCGTGAGACCCGCGATCGCGCGAAGCAGGGTGGTCTTCCCTCCACCGTTCGGACCGATGACCCCGAGGATCTCACCGCGGCGAAGCTGCAGCGACAGACCATGGAGCACCGGCCGCTCGCCGTAGTCGACCCATACGTCTTCAAGGCTCGCAACGACTCGACCCGGCCCCGGTCGTTCGGTTGGCTCGCGGTGACGTGTTCGTCCCCCGAGTGCCTCCACCTCGCACGCCGACCTCGGCGACGCGTGCGCCACCACCTCGCCGGCGTCCATCCTCCAGACACAAGGCGCGAGTGACAGGAGAGGCACCAGCCGGTGCTCCACGACCAGCAGCGTGCGCCCCCGCTCGCGCTGCAGCCCCCTCAGGGTGTCGAACAGCTGTTTCGCCCCCCGCGGGTCGAGGTTCGCCGTCGGTTCGTCGAGCACGAGCACCCCCGGATTCATCGCAAGGATTGAAGCGATCGCCACCCGCTGCTTCTCGCCTCCCGACAGCGTCGGCGTGTCGCGGTCTGCAAGACCGGCGATCCCCGCCGCTTCCATCGCGGCGTCGACGCGTTGCTCAACCTCCCCCCGCGGCAGGCACAGGTTCTGCGGCCCGAAGCCGACCTCCTGACGCACCCGAAGCGTGCAGATCTGCGCCTCGGGGTCCTGCTGCACGAAACCGAGCCGCGCCGCGAGCGTCGCCGGATCCGCTGCGAGGACGGAGAGCCCATCGAGCCGCGCGTCGCCGTCAACCGCAGCCGTGACAAGCGACGGGATGAACCCGGCGAGCACGCGGCAGAGCGTGGTTTTCCCGCAACCCGACGGGCCGGTGATCGCGACCGCTGCGCCCGGCTCGATCCGCTCGGTCACCGCGCGAAGCGCCGCCCGCTGACGGCCCTCGTAGTACACGGTGAGGCGCTCGAGCTCGATCAGCGCCGCCCTACTCGACGGCAATTCGATGCACCCGCCGGACCCAGTGCGCTGCGTCGAGCTCCCCCGCGACAACGTGAAGCCGTCCGCCCTCCAGGCACAAGAGCAGGCGTTCGCCGTGGGCTTCGAGCGTCGACAGCGGGACAATCGCTTCGTAGCCGTCGTCGGCAACGATCCGCACCCGCGTCGCCCCGGCGCGCGGCACCGCACGCTCCACGACCTTGACAAGAGGAACCCCTGTGTACGGGCGCGCCGCCTCGTGAGTCACGCTGCCTCGCAGCTCGGCGGTGATCGTCACCTCATCATCGACCCATTGCTCGTACCGGAAGGTGTAGGGGGCGTCCACCATGCCCTCGATCCGCGCTCGGTCGCCAGGCGCGAACGGCTCCGCCACCGCAGCGAAGTAATAGGCGGCCCCGCCCAGAAGCAGAGCGGCAACCACCGCCGTTGCCGCGAGCCGGCCGCGGCCGGCCCGGGCGGCGGCAAGGCCCGGGACCGCCGGAGCGAGTCGCGCATCGACCAGCAGCCCCGCCAGATCGAACCCCAGGTAGCCGCCGAGTGTCGCGCCGGAGACAAGCGCCAGCCCTGCCATCCCAAGGATGAACGGCAGCGGAACGCCGGAAAGGTAGATCGCCTGGAAGACGAACACGTTGGAGGCAGCGGCAACGGCGCCAACCGCCATCGCCACCCCGCGCCGCGGCCGTTGTGTGATCTCCATCCCGACGTCCACGAGCACCCCCTGCACCGCGGACACCAGCAGGATCACCACCCCGTGCGTCCCACCGGCGAACAGCTCGACCGCCCCTTTGATCACGCCGGTCAACGTCCCGGCCCCGAACCGACCGACGAGCAGCCGGGCAAGCACCGCCCACACAACGTGCAGGCCTGCCATCAACTGGCCGGCCCCAAACGGGACACCGAAAAGGCGGTTGACCAGGTTGCCGATGTAGCCGACGTACGCCGAGAGCACCCCGCCCACCGCGGCGAGAAGCGCGATGAGCACCAGGTCCCTGATCTCTATGCGACGCCGACCGTGGGCGCGGGACTCCATGGTCTTCAGGCTATATCTCAAGGACGATGCGTTCGAGGAACTTCACCGAGCGCAGCGTCGTTCCTTCGGGCAGCTCCACCGAATCGTCGTAGACGAACCTCATGTACCCGTCGCTTCCCGGGTCGAGGAACACACCGTCCTTCTTGAACGCCACCACGAACCGGTCGTCACCCGCGATCAGATCGGAGGTAACGGACTGATCGTAGCCGTCCGACGCCAGGAGCGTGACCCCATAGCCGGTTGCCGCCAGCGTCGCATTGAAGTCCTGGTCGTTGTAGTGAACCCCCTGGTCCGCCGCCGGGTGGATCTCGTCGTCGACATAGGCGATCAGCCGCCACAGCGGAAGCCCCGTGTAGGTATGGGTCTCGCCCTTGCTCGTCACATTGACGGTGGCCGTGTGGCACGGGCAGCCGATCCCCGCCTCCAGCTCCTCGCGCGCGAGCGTCCGCACGATCGCCCCTTCCAGGGTCAGGCTGTACTCCTCGTAGGTGCCGAGCACCTCGATTGCGGCCACCATCTTCGCCGAGAGCGAACTGGTGAAGTGCGGGTTGTCGTCCCCGACCTGCACCACCCGGAGCGGGCCACGATCGGGCGAAAGCGGCTCGCCGTCCTCCTCGAACGCCAGGATCCATGTCCCCTCCGAGCCGTCAAGGAGCATTCCGGCTTCGTAGTTCATGGAGTAGCCGTCAGTCGACGTGACGCGGACCGTGAGGTCGGGGGGGATGTTGCCGATCAGCGTCGCCATCGGCACACCGGTGTAGGTCGCCGTGTACTCCGTTCCCGTGCTTCGGGTGAACGTTCCTCGTCCCGAGACGACCTCCAACGCCTCAAGATCCGCGAGCGTGTAGCTGCGCGTCTCCTCTCCTCGGATGAGCGTAAGGATCGTCTCCGTGGCCGTCTGGGCGACGGCGGGCAAGCTCAGAACCAGGGCGCCGAGCCCTGCCGCCAACAGGCACAAGCCTAGCTTCCGCATTGCAGTCCTTCCTTTTTCCGGATCTACGACCCCGCTGCATCGTGCGGCACCAACAGCTCCGTTGTCGGCAGCCGCCCTCCGTCGTGGTCGATGATCACGATCAGGGCACCCTTCACCATCATCCCCGTGGTCGACAGCTCCGTTCCGAAACGGTGGGCGCCGTCATCGCCAAGCACATCTACCATGTCCTGGTTGCTGAACCTCTCGTCCTCAGGGAGGAACACCAGCATCGGCGCGTCCTCCCACTCGCCGGCCGTCACCCCGTCGATCGACACGGCAAGGGCCACCGTGCCGCAGGGCCCGGTGCCATCGAGAACGCCGATCGGAAGCGTTTTCCGCCACCCGTCGAGCGCCGCTACGGTCACCGTCTCCGCGCCCTGCAGACCGACCGTCTCCGTGATGATCGAGCGCAGCTCGACACCGCTGTAGACGTGCGACGGCTTCCAGTTCTCTACTCCCTCGCCGATCTGCGGACCTTCGTACGCGACCCGCCCTTCCACTCGCCGAAAACTCAGCAGGTCAACGTCTCGGACGCGGCCTCCCCGGACAACCCGAATCGCAAACGCCGCGCTTTCGCCCCACACGTCGGCCCTTTCGACCGCGGCGGGCGGGCGAGGATCGCGTCCGGTGGAAACGCCGATGGCCACAAGCGCCAGTAAAACGGCGACGGCCACCCACCACCGCACGCTCACGGGCGCTCCTCCGGCGCGGAGGTCCACACCGCCGTCGCAGGAACTGCCGCGATGACGGTTTCTCCGATCGTCACTCCAAGCGTGTCGACCTTCGCCGCTCCCTGCAGCGCGTTGAGTTCGTAGCCGCGCCCAGCGAGCACCAGGTTCGACACCTGTCCCAGGCCGCGAAGCTTCTTCACGCGAACCTCGAACAGGTTCTCCGCCGTGCAGGCGGGCGGATGCCCGTCCGCGGGCGCCCTCCAGACGACGACGGCCTCCGGCGGCAGGCTGATCACCAGCGCATCGCCGGCGGCGAACGACAAGACTTGGAGCCTTTCGTCGCCGAGCGCGACCGTACACAGCGCCCCGTGGCGCTCGAGCACCCGCACCCTGTAGGTGTTCTTCTCGAGCAACGTCGACCTGTCAGGAAGTTCGTGCGTCTGTGGCGTTGCGGTCGGGGCGGTGCGAAGCCGCTCCGACCACAGCAAGTGAGCCACCACCTCGCGTGACGTGCCGGCGGCAACGAGGAGCTCCCCCATCTCGACGCCGAGCACCTCAGAGAGCCTGCGGATCGCGGTCAACCCGGGTGCCGGCCTCGTGCCGCCCTCGATCTTCGCCAGCCGGCTGTAGTCGATCTCGACACGATCTGCGAGCTGGCGAAGGCTGTAGGCGTTGCGCTCGCGGGCCGCCCGTATGAGATCTCCGAACCGCTTCTTGGCCACGAATGCGAAGGATACGCGCCCTGTTGACAAGTGTCAACAGCGGCATCGTCGCGCTTCGCCTGGTCGCCACCGCCTGCTACAATGCCGCAGGAGGAATGCATGCCAGACGACGGAATGTTCTGCTACGAGGCCGGAGGGGCGTTCCTCGAGACCCGCGGGCTGACGAAGACCTACCAAGTGGGACGAGAAACGGTCCACGCACTCACTGATGTGGACTTCGCCGCCCAGCAGGGGGACTTCTCGGTGTTGAACGGTCCCTCGGGAAGCGGCAAGACCACGTTCCTCAACCTGATCTCGGCGATCGATCGCCCCACCCGTGGCGAGGTGCTGATCGCCGGTATCTCCACAGGAACACAGACCGACGCCCAACTCGCGGCGCTTCGGCGCACGACCATCGGCTTGGTCTTCCAGACGTTCAACCTGATCCCGGTGCTCTCTGCCGCAGAGAACGTGGAGTATCCGCTGTTGCTTCAGCGGCTTCCACGGCCCGAGCGAAAGCTTCGCGTATCGACGATGCTCGAAGAGGTGGGGCTGGGCGAGCTCGCGCGCCGCCGTCCGAACGAGCTGTCCGGAGGCCAGCGGCAACGGGTTGCCATCGCCCGCGCCCTGGTGAGCCAACCGCGGATGGTGCTCGCCGACGAGCCGACCGCCAACCTTGACTCGGAGACCGGGCGCCAGGTCATGGAGCTGACCCGGCGTCTGAACGAGGAGCACTGCGTCGTGTTCATTGTCGTCACTCACGACCCCGCAGTGGCCGCGTACGCCAAGCGGCGGATCGGCATCCGGGACGGCCGCCTGATCGAAGGGATGGGCGATGAGCGTCCTACTGCCGCTTCGTAGCCTGCTGCGCAACCGCCGCCGCTCCTTGCTGTCGCTCGCCATCGTGGGGCTCGGCTCGGCGATCGCCGTGTTCGTGCTCGGCTATGTACAGGAGTCGCGTGCGCTCATCCGTCAGACCAGCGTCGACGAGTATGGGAACCTCCAGATCGCGGCGCCGTCGCTCTGGGACGGTGACGCAGAAGGGTATGAGTACTTGATCCCCCCGCAGACCCTCGTTCGGATCGAGGATCGCCTTGCTGCGGACCCACGCGTCGTTGCGTCGACCGCGCAGCTCCAGTTCCCTGGCCTGCTGGCGGCCGGGGATCAGACCCAAGTCGTGCGCGTCACCGGCATTGTGCCCGGGAACCCCGCGCTTCCCGGGCCCCAGGAGGTTAGCGTCGGCCGCGGGCTCGATCCCGGGGACAACGCCGCCGTCCTCATGGGACAAGCCCTTGCCGATCGCCTCGGGGTGTCGGCGGGCTCTGTGGTCACCCTCACGCTGACCACCGTGGACGGAGCCTACAACGCGTCGCCGCTCGAGATCGTCGGCGTGTTTCGCTTCGCAAGCGAACAGGTGGAGCTGCAGACGCTGTTCCTTCCTTTGCGCTACGCCCAAGCCCTTCTCAACACCGCGGGCGTCGATCGTATGGTCCTCACGCTGGACAGGGTCTCCGCCACATGGGCAACGCGTGCGCGGTTGCAGGCGACGCTTGATGCGGACGCGCTCCTGCTCGAGGCGAGGACGTGGGACGAGTTGTCACCGTTCTACCAGCAGCTCTCCAACCTGTTCGACATCCTGTTCGGGTTCATCGCTCTGGCAACAGCCGTTCTCGTGTTCTTCATCATCCTCCAGGTCCTGACGCTCTCGTTCCTCGAACGCACCCGCGAAGTGGGAACCGTCCGCGCCCTGGGCGTCACGCGAGGGGGTGTGTTCTCGATGCTGCTTGCCGAGGGCGGGTGGCTGGCGGTGATCGGCAGCGCGGCCGGCGTCGGCGTCGGCGTCCTTCTAAGTCTGGTGTTCAACGCCGTAGGCATCGAGTGGACCCCACCTGGAACGGTGGAGCCCGTGACCCTCGCGGTCAGCATCGGCCTGTCCACAGCACTGGCCCCGTTCTTGCTGGGGGCGGCCGCCGCGTTCCTCTCGGCCGTTCTCCCCGCCTCACGGATGTCGCGGCTGACCGTTGTCGACGCCCTGAGGGTAGAGTAGGAGGCGGTATGCAACTGCGTCTGGCGCTGCGAAACGTGTTCCGGAACCGGCGGCGAACGCTGTTCAGCCTGTCGGTGCTTGCCCTTAGCACCACGATCCTCGTCATCGTGCTCGGCTTTCAAGCGCAGTTCCTGCGGTCGATCCGCTCGTCGCTGGCCTGCGAGACCGGAGCGTTGCAGATCGCAGACCGCCGCTTGTTCGACAACGAAACGTCCGGCTACGACTACCTGATCCCCGAAGCAACGCTCGCCGAGGTCATCGCTTTGGTCGAGACGCAGGACGGCGTCACCGGGGTCACCTGGCGGCTCGACTTCGCCGGACTGGCGGGAGATGAGACCGGAAGTGCCCTCATCCTCGGTCGCGGCGTCGTCCTCGGGAGCGGCTCCGAGCCCTACGAGTGCCTTGTCGTGGACGGGGCCCCCTTGTCCGCGACGGCCGACCGGGAGGCGATCCTCGGCAGCGAGCTGGCACGCCGGCTCGGCGTGGCCGCCGGAGCGCGGCTCAACATCGCGACAGGGACGGTATCCGGCAACTTCAACGCCGCCACGGTGACGGTCGTCGGCGAGCTGACCTACAGCATCGAAGAGGTCGAGGCCCAGCTCGGGCTGTTCCCGATTGCTTTCGTGCAGCGGCTTCTCAAGACCGACGGCGTCGAGCGGATCCTTGTCTCGCTGGAAGAGCTGGACGATGCGGCGGCGGTTGCCGCACGTGTGGAACAGGAGCTCGCCGCGGCCGGGATCCCGCTCGTTGCCCGCACCTGGGAGGAGCTCAATTCGAGCTACGAGTCGATCCGCTCGTTCTACACGGCGTTCAGCGGCCTGGCCGCCCTCGGCATCTTCGTGTTCGTGTTCTTCAGCGTGCTCGAGGTGTTGACCATCTCGTTCCTCGAGCGTACCCGCGAGATCGGGACGCTTCGCGCGTTTGGAACGACCAGAGCCAGGGTGTTTCGGACGTTCCTCATCGAGGGCGCTGTCCTCGGCCTGCTCGGCGGGCCCGCGGGCGTCCTCGTCGGGGTGGCCTTCGTCCTTGTGTTCAACGCAGTGGGGATCCCCTGGACGCCACCGGGGGCGGCAATTCCCCAGACGTTGCGGCTGGCCGTCGGTCCCCAGGCGCTGGTTGTCCCGCTGCTCCTTGCCGCGGTCGCCACACTGGCAAGCGCCCTGTACCCATCATGGAAGGCCTCACGCCAAAGCGTGGTCGACGCGCTGCGGAGCGTCTGAGGCGGCAACCGAGAATTGAGGAGGCGTCGATGAGAGTCGTTGGCTACATGATGCTGCTGGTGGGGGCGCTTGGCATGCTCGCCATAGCACAGGGTGAGATCAGCGATGCGGAGCTCCTTGAGGCGCTCGATGCCGCCCGCTTCCCGGAGGACGACGTGACGAGCCTCAGGGTGCGCATCGAGGCGCGCAGCCCCGACGAAGTGCGCCAGGCGGAGGTGGTGGTGTACTTCGGTGAGGTCGGCGGCGCCGCCGTCGCCCGGATCGAGTTTCTCGCCCCCGAGGAGCTCGCCGGCCAGATCTACCTGAGCACCGCGGACGCGACATACTTCTACGCGCCCGATCTCGACTTCCCTATCCGGACAAGCGCCAATGTGGAGCTGTTCGGCGACGCCGCCGTGGCGCAGACCAGCGGCATCCGTTTCGCCGATGGATACGCCGTCGAGGCACGCGACCTGGTGACCGGGGACGACGGCATCGAGCGATTGCAGTTGGAGCTTGTGGCCGAGGACGCAACCATCGCCTTCCAGACGGTGACCCTTGTCGTCGATCCCGAGACGTTGCGCCCGATCTCGGCGAACCTCTACGGGCTGAGCGGCTTCCCGTTCTATGAGGTGCTCTACGAGGTGTACGAGACCCGCGGAGAAGACCTCTACGTCGCAACCCAGCGGATCGTCAGCCTGGTGTTCGCCGGACGGGAGACGCTCTCCGAGACGCTCGAGATCGGTTCGGAGCCCCTACCCGAGGGATGGTTCGACCCCGAGACCCTCGGCCCCGCGCCGCCGGAGCTACCTTGACCCGGCGCCGTTGATGAACACGACGTCCGCCCGCTCGATGCTCGCCAACTCACGGGGCGTCGGCTCGATCGCGTGCGGATCGCCCCCCACCGACACGAGGGCGAGCACCTCGGCGCCATCACCCGCCACGCGGCCCACGACTTCAGCGACGATCGACGTGGTGGCGACGACCTCAAGCGTTGCCCCCACCGACTGGGAAGCCGCCACCGTCCCCACAGACAGCAACACCACCGTCATCCACCCTACTGAGAGCCGTCTCCGCATCCTTCCCACTTCCGTGCCCGATTCCCTCCGCGTCTAGTCTTCGGCGGAGTGCCGATCCGCGTTCGCGGCACGCGCCGGCTGTCGAGGCGCTTCCAGCTCCCATCGGATCACCGCCCCATCCGCCCTTGCTCCCGTTGGCACGAACCCCGCCCGATGGAGGAGCCTTGCGGACGCCACGTTGCCGGGCTCGGTCTCGGCGCAAATCCGCTGCACCCGGGGCACATCGAGCGCCCATCCGACCAGGGCACCCACCGCCTCGGTGGCGATGTGCCGGCGACGGTACCCGGCCCGCGTCTCGTAGCCCAGTCCCACGATGCCGTCCGCTGAGGGAGGTCCGCAGAACCCGCCGCCGCCGACCAGACAGCGATCCACCCGGCGGATCCAGTACCAGGAGAACCACCCCACGGCGCCCTCGTCCGCCTCGAGGCGTTCGAGGAACAGAGGAAGCGCCTCGCGCAGGGCCGGCGGCGGCCAGCCGCATGCTTTCGGCACGCGCAGCAGCTCGAACAGCACTGCCGGATCCTCGAGCTCCTTGCGGACGAGCTCCGCGGTCGCGGGCACAATCACCAGCCGCTCGGTCTGAAGTGCTCTCATGTCTGCATGGTACTGCCTCGGGGCAACGGGGTGCCGATTGGCCGCCACTCGGGCGACGGCTGCGCTCGCGCCCCGCCCGCCGGGAAGCGAAGCTTACGGCGCGACGCCGCGGCAGCGTCGCCGCAACCGCAACGGGAGGCCAACATGCCTAAGCTTCCAAGCTATCGCGTCCGGGAGAGCGCTCGAGCGCGCCGGGTCGTGCTTCGCGCATCGCTGGATGACGGGATCCTTGTGGTTGTGCCGCGGGGGTTCGACACCCACCATCTGCCGTCCCTTCTCGCATCGCACCGCGAGTGGATGGAGGCCGCCCGTGAACGCCTCGCTTCGCAGCTTCGAAGCACCACTCCCGCCGACCGCCTCCCGGAGGCGATCCACTTCCGCGCCCTCGCCCAGACGTGGACCGTCTCCCCCGTTCCCACCGCGGCACGAACCGTACGCGCGCGAGAGCGTCCCGAGCGCCGCCTTGAGATGAGCGGTTGCTGTGACCACGTGCCGTCTTGGCAGGCGGCGCTTCGGCGCTACGTCCTACGCAAGGGTCGGGAGCACCTCCGACCGTGGATCGCGGAGATCGCCGCGGAGGAGGATCTGCACATCGAGACGCTTTCCGTTCGCTGCCAGCGGACACGATGGGGCAGCTGCTCGTCACGCGGGGCGATCAGCCTCAACGCGGGGCTCCTGTTCCTGCCACCCGCCCTTGTAGACTACGTGATGGTCCACGAGCTCTGCCACACCGTGTTCCCCAACCACTCCCCAGCGTTTTGGCGGCTTGTCCGCCGCGTACGCCCGCGCGCCCTCGAGCGGCGTCAGGAGCTGCGAGACGCGCGGGCGCTCGTCCCCCGCTGGCTCACCGCCGCCAGCGCTTCGCCCCCGTCCCGCTGTCCGGAACAGCGCGACGCCGCCGACGACACGGGTCGCTCGACCACGCTCACGCCTCGCCCGGGAATCCGCGTCCGTCAGCTCAGGTAGCGCTCGAACCACGAAACCATCTCCTCCGTGGCGCGCAGCGCGTGCTGTGGGTGGAAGCCGTCTTGGCCGGAGAACTCGTGGCCAGTGCCCTCGAGAGCGACGAGTCGGCTGACCGCTCCGGCCTCAACGAGATCTCGATCGACGTTCACGCAGGTCTCGGTGATGAACGGCGCATCGTCTGTTCCGTACACGATGAGCGTCGGCGGCGACGCGGCGCCGATCCGGCCCTTGAGCGACAGCGCGTCAAGCGCCGCGCGATCGATCTTCAGGGCGGGAATCTGGGCGATGACTTCAGGAAACCGGTCCGCGTCGGCGAGGAAGTCGTAGCCTGCGGCGTAGTACGCGGCCACCGCGGCGACCCGAGCTCCGGGATCGCGGGGGCGAGTCCCCTGTCGCGCGTCGTCCGCATCCAAAGCCCCAAGGGCGATCGCAAGGTACCCACCGGCGCTCGCGCCCCAAACGCCAATTCTCTGGGGATCAACGTCGAACCGCTGCGCTTCATCGCGGACGAAGCGCAGCGCCGCGCGCACATCATCGACGATTTCTCCCAGGGTGAACCGCGGACTCGATCCGTGGCGCACGTCAAACACGGTGAAGCCGCTCGCCAGCAGCGGGGCGAAGCTGAACTGCGCGAGTAGCGGAATCGGTTCCGGGCACTCCGCGAGGCTGAGCTCGTCCGCGCCAAGCGCCCGCGGGCGCCCGCCGTCGGACATCTCGTACTGCGTGAGCTTCCCCGACTCGAATCCACCACTGTTCATGAACAGCACTGCGGCGCCGCTCCGACGCGACGGACGATACAGGTCCATGGTGAGGGCCATGCCCAGCTTGCGCCCGTAGACAACGTCCGGTGCTACGATGATCTCCTCCAGCCCGTTTTCCACCTCACTTGCCTGCTTCACAACACCCTCCTTCCGGGAGTCCCGACGGCAACCGTGTCGACGGTACGTTGTCGCAGCTGTGCCGGCGGTTCACTCGTTGATATGCGTTGGGACGCGCTGCCGCCTGCCGCCGTGGGCCCCACAGGATCGCTGCGTCGCCGTTTCAGGCGGCGCGGACGTCCGAGATCGCGGGCTCGTCCGCGGATCGAGGGGCGCTGCACCTTCGTCCGGCTGTCGGTGGCTGTGTGCCGGGAAAGCCGTTCGTGCGCTTCGGCGCGCTGCGATCCACGGCCTGCCGCAAGGGGCCGTCAGGGCACCGGATCGAGGGCGATCTCTCCGACGCCGTGCCGGCTGTGCCACGAGACGAGGTCATCCCGGTTGCTCTGATACGCAACCTGCAACTCGTAGGTTTCCCCCGGGGAGAGCGGCCGGTCGCTCGCATCGCCTGTATCGAGCGGGATGACGAACTCAAGCGTGGTCACTCCGTCGGTCTCCGTGCCCGCAGACTGCAGGATGTCGTCGGTGCCTCCAACGATGGGATCGTGGGCCTGAAGGTTGCCGCGGGTGCCCACATGGTCGCGGATCACCGCCTCGCCGTCCTCCACGTAGCCGATGATGTAGTTCGCCCCGACCTTACGATCCACCGGGTCGAACCCCACGGCGAGGTAGCCCGCGACCGGCGCAACGAGCGCCATCCAAAGGAGCTCGGCGTCGTTTGCCCAGTGGATCTCCACTCCGGCGAGGGTCTGGTGGTGTGCGTACTCGCCGGCCGCGACCCGTCCGTTGACATCTGGCCCACCCCTGACGAGGGCTGCATCGGCCGCGTCTGTGGCCTCGCCTCCCAAGAGCGCGGAATCTGCGGTCGACGTCTCGGGCTCCGACGGATCGACGTCCCCCGTGCCCGAAGGCGCCGCACTGCCCTCATCGGCCGTTGCCGCATCCCCTGTGCCGCGCATGCCGTCGCCGCAGCCGGCAAGAAGCGCCGCCGCCACCGCCGTCATCACCATCGCGATCGTCCGTGTTCGCATAGGCTCCCTCGCGCCGTTCGTCGTCCGACGTCGGCAAGGCGCGCAGTGTACCCGAGGCCCCGACGCGCCGCACGAAGTGCGACACCACTCCCCCGAACGACGCATCCTTGACATCCGCAGCCTGGCATCAGGGCTCCCTGCCACGGCTTGCCACAGTCCGAGACAGCGTCCAGCGGAACACCACCTGCGGTGGCTCCACGCGCGTCGCCCCCGCTGCCCCGTAGAGCGCAAGCGCCGCGGGGTTGCCGTCGTCTGTGAGCACCCACATCGCTCCGATCCCCCGCCGTCGCGCCTCTTCCTCCAGCCGCCGCATCATCGACGTGCCGATCCCTTGTCGGCGCATCGCGGCAAGGACATCCACCTCGTACACAAGCATCATCGGAGCCCCGCCGTCGATCCGCGGGATCTCGTAGGCCACGACATACCCCACCGGATGCCCCTTGTCAACGGCGACAATGAGGAGGTTGCCGGGCCTCGCGAGAAACCCCTCCATGACCTCCACGCCCACTTCGCCGCAGCGCCGCTCCGCCCGCGGCTTGACCGCGTTAACGGCGTTCGCCGCGATCGCACCATCACCAGGCTTGAGATGTCGGCACTCCATGAACCCTCCCTTGGCGCCCCTCCCCCCGCTGCGGAACACCGGGTTTGCGCACCCCCCCGTCGTTAGGATACAAGCTCCACGCCATGAAACGCATCGCAGTCCTCACCAGCGGCGGCGACGCCCCGGGGATGAACGCCGCCACCCGCGCCGTCACCCGGAGCGCGATCGCCGAGGGCATGGAAATCCTCGGTGTCCGTCGCGGATTCGCTGGTCTCATCAAGGCCGATCTCGCTCCCCTCGGAGCGCGTGATGTCGGCGGGATCATCCAGCAGGGCGGGACGCTTCTCGGGACGTCACGCTGTCCCGAGTTCGAGACCGCCGCCGGCCGGGAGCACGCACTCGCCACCCTGCGTGAGTACGGGGTCGACGGGCTCGTTGTCATCGGTGGCAACGGCTCACAGCAGGGGAGCCGCGCGCTGCACGACATGGGCTTCCCTGTGGTCGGGGTGGCATCGACGATCGACAACGACCTTGCGGGAACCGACGTCACAATCGGCGTGGACACGGCGCTCAACGTCGCTCTTGAGGCCATCGACCGGCTCAAGGTGACCGCATCGTCGCACCGCCGCGCGTTTCTCGTGGAGGTGATGGGGCGCCGCTGCGGCTATCTGGCCCTGCTCGCGGGGATCGCTGGAGGCGCCGAGGCCATCCTGCTTCCCGAGACAGAGACCAGCCCCGAGGAGCTGGCGCAGCAGCTGCGGATCGCCTACGAGCGGGGCAAGCCCCACGCCCTGGTGGTCGCGGCCGAGGGTGCCACCTGGAGGGCAACGGAGCTCGCGGCCCACTTCGCCTCCCACCGCCAGAAGCTCGGATTCGAGCTGCGGATCACGGTGCTCGGCCACGTGCAGCGCGGTGCCGCTCCGTCGGCGTTCGATCGCCTGCTCGCGAGTCGACTCGGCGCCGCTGCGGTGGACTCCCTGCGCCACGGGAAGCTCGGCCTTCTGGTCGGATGGTCCCACGGAAGGGTGGCAACCGCACCGCTCTCCGAGATCGCGGGGCAACCCAAGCCATTGGATCCCGCCCTGCTCGCCCTCGCCGGCCGCCTTTCGCGCTGATCTCGCCGGAAGAACCTCTTGTGCCGCGGGCACAACGGCCACGCGGCGGTCTCGTGTCTAGCTGTAGCGGATCCTAGGATCGATGGCCGCAAGGAGCACGTCAGCGATGAGGTTGCCGACCAACAGGAAGCACGCGTAGAACAAGAGGCAGGCGGTCAGCAGATGCTGATCCTGGCGCCTGGTTGCCTCGATCAGAACCTGCCCGAAGGTCGGCAGCCCCAACACCTGCGTCGCGAGGATCGAGCCGGTGATGAGTGTCGGCAACAGGATCCCCGCCATGCTGACCAGGGGATTGATTGCGTTGCGCAACGCATGCTTGAGCATCACCCGCGACTCGCGCAGCCCCTTGGCGCGGGCCGTCTCCATGTACTTCGCGTTCATCGTCTCCAGCATCCCGTTGCGGACGTAGCGCACCACCAGGGCAAACATGGGAGCCCCGACAATGATCCACGCCGGGGTGAGATGCCAGATGTAGCTTCCGAACTTGGCGATCGACATCGGCTCCCGACGGAGCGTCATGGCAACAAGCCCCCACGACCCTGGTGAGATGATCATCCGGTCGACAAACCTGAAGATAAACCAGATGAAACACCACCCGAGCACGTACTGCGGGAAGGAGATACCCACGTAGGCGAACACGGAGATGAGGTAGTCGATGGGCTTCCCCCGACGAACGGCAGCCACGATCCCCAAGGGGATCCCGGCCAACCACGCGAGGATCATCGACGACGCGGTGATGATGAGCGTCCAGTGGATGCCCGAGCGGGTGCTGAAGATGTAGCTGCCCACGGGACCGCCGGTGGAAAAGGAGATGCCGAAGTCGCCACGCGTGATGACCCCCTCGAACCACACCCAGAATTGCACGATCCAAGGTTTGTCGATGCCGCGCATGACGCGCATCGCCTCGTAGGCGGTGCTGTGGATGCCCAGAAGGCGCAGCGGTGTATAGAAGTCCCCCGGGGCCATGCTCACCAAGCCAAACGAGATCAGCGCCACCAGGAAGAACACCGGAAGCATCCCGAGAAGTCTGCGCGCAAGGTAGCTCAGCACGCTCTCATCGCCTCCTTCCACAGGTCGGAGTATCCCCTACACTCAGCAGAAGTGAAAGGGGCTCGAGCCCATGGGCGCCAAAACCGGCGCGGCAAACCGGACCCCGCCGCCTCGCGAAACCCCACGGCGATGCGTCGGTAGATACTGCACGAACGAAGCTGCGGTGTTCAGGAGGTCATGATGCGAGTCGCCTGTGGACGCGGATTGCTCGTTGGCGCGACGTTTTGCCTTCTGCTGCTCGGAGGAGCCGCGATCGCCTTCGCCCAGTCGGCGACGGCGTTTGGCTTCGCCGGCACGAGCCTCGGCGTGCTTGTGCCCGACCTTGAGCCGGTCAACGCGTTTCTCTCTTCGCAAGGCTACCCTCTGCTCAGCGGTGTGATCGTGATCGGCGGCGGACGAGGGCGCGGCGGTGTGAAGGGCGGCGTCTCCGTCGGTGGCTTCGGCTGGTGCGGCGTCCTTGACCGAGAGTCCGAAGGACAGGCCGTGGACCTCGTCCTCGGATACGGCGCCGTCGAGCTGGGACACGTCGCCGGTGGCGACGAGCGTTCGCTGCTCACCCTCGGCGTTGCCATCGGCGGTGGCGGCCTTGGACTTGCCCTTCGAGACGCGGGAACCACTCCGTCTGCCGCGGCCTCCACCCCGGCCGGAGTCGTGCCGACCCCTGTCGATCGCTCCGCCGGAAGGGTCCTCCTCGGGGTGGAGCCGTTCATCAGCATGCAGGTACAGCCGCTGGCTGTTGTTGGCTTCGAACTCCGCTTCGGTTGGCTGATCCCCCTCCTCGGGGTCCAATGGTCCACCCCCCTTGGGGCGCTGGCGGGTCTCCCGCCACTCGATCTCGGCGGCCCGGTGGTCACGCTTTCCCTGACGTGGGGGGGCATGTCCACGCCGGCCGATCGGGAGGAAGACACCGAAACCACCACGCGCCACATCGTGCCGTTCGATGGAGGCTGTCTGGAGATCGACAATCCTGTCGGCTTCGTTTCCGTCACCACGCGCTCGCCGGACGTCTCGCCTGAGGCCGAGAGGTCCGTGGAGGTGTTCGTCACGCGGCATGCTCGCTCCCCGGGACTTCGCGAGGAGATCGCGGTGGCCATCGAGCCCGCCGGCTGCGGGTTGCGCATCGTGGCCGAGGGTCCCCGCCGCTGGGGGTGGAGCGTCGACTACGAGGTCACTGTACCGGCCTCAACAGAGGTGCGCATCACCCAGGGTGCGGGGGATGTCCACCTCGCACGCATCGACGCGGCAGCGCACGTTGATCTCGGCGCCGGCGAGGTGATCGTCGACGGGTTCCTTGGAACGGAGCTGACCGTGGATTGCGGAGTGGGCGACGTGTCGATCGCCGGGCCCCTGCCGCCAGCAACGACCGTATCCGTGGGCACAGGAGACATCGAGCTGACTCTCCCTGAAGCAGCCTCTGCAACCCTGACCGCCCGGGTCGGGGTCGGCGACATCACCGTTGGGCCGTTTGCCGGGCGCCCCGAGGAGAGCCGAGCCGGCTTCGGAAGCGACCTTGTCGCGGTGTTCGGCGACGGGTCTTCGTCAATCGACCTCTCCGCGGGCGTCGGCAGCGTCATCGTTCGCCCCGAGGCGGAGTAGCGTTCGCCCCACGCCAACAGAACCGCCGAGCCGGCGTCCTCCGGATGACGCGACCTTGCACGCCGCCCCTTGTGTGGACGGCGGCGTCGTTGGCGGATACAGTTAGCCTCCTAATCATTAGCCAGCTAAGGAGATTCTCCGTGCCAACGATCGAGCCGCCGCGCGATGTCGCCCACCTCTTGTTTGACATCGTCCGCCTCCTCGGCCGGCGCCTCCACGGGCGATTCGCCGCGGCGGGGCTCCATCCAGGCCAGGCGTTCCTCCTCCATCGGCTGCTCCGCGGCGACGGCGTCGCCCAGTCGGAACTCGCCCGGGATCTCCATGTGCGCGCGCCGACCGTCACCCGCATCCTGCGGCGGATGGAGGCCGCGGGATGGGTCGAGCGACGCACCGACGAGGGTGACCACCGCCTCTCCCGCGTGTTCATCACCGGCAAGTCAAGGGCGCTGGGCGCGGATCTCGCGCGGACGTTCGCCGAGGTTGAGCGCGAGCTACTCGCGGAGCTCACACCGCAGGAGCGAGACGCCGCGGCACGGCTCCTCCTCCGACTGCATCGACGCGCGCTCGCGCTGCATCGGGACGTGTCCGCCCCCCACGGCGGGGAGGAAGCGCCACGATGAGGGCGTTCCTTCGCCTGTGGCCGTTTCTTCGTCCCTACAGGTTGTCCGCAGCGCTGGCCCTCCTCCTGCTCCTGGGAATGGTGGGAAGCGACCTGCTCATTCCGCGTCTGACGCAGCGGATCATCGACGTGGGCATCGTCAGCAGGGATCTTGGCGCCGTTCTGATGACCTCGCTTCTCATGCTCGGTGCCGCCCTTCTCGCGGCGCTTCTCGCCCTTGGAAACAACTACCTCTCGGTTCGGGTTGCCCAGGGCATAGCTCACGACATCCGCAGCAGCCTCGTGCGAAAGGTCCAATCGTTCTCGTTTGCCAATCTCGACACGCTGCGGACCGGCAACCTGATCACGCGTTCGACAAGCGATGTCCACATGGTGCAGATGATCGTCATGATGGGACTTCGCATCCTCACGAGGGCGCCGGTCTGGATCATCGGTGCCTCGGTCATGCTGATCCTGACGAGCCCGCAGCTGGCGCTGATGATGGCCGCCTTCGTGCCGGTGATCCTCCTGTTCATCCTCTGGTTCGCGCGCAAGGCACAGCCGATGTTCACGTGGGTTCAGGAACGCCTCGACCGGTTGAACACGGTACTGCAGGAGAACCTGTCCGGCGTTCGCGTGGTCAAGGCGTTCGTTCGTGAGCGGCACGAGGTCGCGCGGTTCGCAGACGCCAACGAAGAGCTGATGGAGAAGAACATCCGCATCATGCGGCTGGTGGCCATCCTCCTGCCAACGATGGTGCTGATCCTGAACCTCGGTGTTGCCGGCGCCATCTGGCTCGGCGGATCGGCCACGCTGGCCGGACGGATGACCGTGGGCCAAGTCGTCGCCTCGATCAACTACCTGATGTTCGCGATCTTCCCCCTCATGATGCTGGCGAGCATGCTCGGCCCCATCGCCGCGGCGAACGCATCCTCTCGCCGCATACTCGAGGTCCTCGACGCCTCGCCGGCTGTCGCGAATCGGCCCGGGGCGAAGCGGATCGACGCCCCCGCGGGCCGCATCGCCTTTGAGAACGTGAGCTTCGCCTACTCCGGCGAAGGATGCGAAGACGTGCTCTGCGACGTGAGCTTCGTCGCAGAACCGGGAGAAACGGTGGCGATTCTCGGGGCGACCGGCTCCGGGAAGTCCACCCTCATCCACCTGATCCCTCGCTTCTACGACGTCGGGGGGGGGCGCATCACCTTCGACGGGACGGACCTGCGCGACATCGATCTCGGATCTCTACGCCGCAACATCGGAATCGCTCTTCAGGAAGCCGTCCTGTTCGAGGGGACAATCCGCGACAACGTGGCCTATGGGCGTCCAGACGCCAGCTGGGAGGAGATCCGCGGCGCCTGCGAAGCCGCCCAGGCCGCCGAGTTCATCGACGCGTTCGCCGACGGCTACGACACGGCGATCGGCCAGCGCGGCGTGACGCTCTCCGGTGGACAGCGGCAGCGACTGGCGATTGCGCGCGCCCTCCTCATCCGGCCGAAGGTCCTGATCCTCGATGACTCCACAAGTTCGGTGGACATCGAGACAGAGGTCCGACTGCAGGATGCCCTCGATCGCCTGATCGCCGAAACGGAACACACGACAACGCGTTTCATCGTCGCACAGCGCATCTCAACCGTCCTACTCGCCGACAAGATCCTCGTACTCGACGCCGGGCGCATCGAGTCGTGCGGCTCGCACGCAGAGCTTCTCGGATCGAGCCCCGTTTACCGCGAGATCTACCGCTCCCAGCTGGGCGGCGGCGAGGGCGCGTGCAACGCACCGCCAGGCGGCGCGGCGGTCGATGGGAGGGAGCCGCTGTGAGCGATCGCAACGGGCACCCCTCCGCGTCCCGCGAGATGCGATCTGCCCGCATGATGCGGCCGGGCCGCGGCGGGCACATGTTCGGCGGAGAGCGGGCACGCGACTCCCGCGGGGCACTGCGCCGTCTGCTCGGCTACCTGCGGCCCTATCGTGCGGTGATCGCTGTTGCCTTCGCTCTGTCTACCCTCGGCACAGCGATGGCCCTCCTCGGACCCTACTTGATGGGCATCGCCATCAACCGCATCGTCGCGGCAGACGGCGCCACCGCCGTGCTGCAGATGGTCTTCTGGATGCTCACGACCTACGCACTCACCTGGATCGCCACCACGGGGCAGGGTGTGTTGATCGCAACGATCGCTCAGCGAGCGATGCGGGAGCTCCGCGCCGACCTGTTCGAGAAGCTGCAGAGCCTCAGCCTTCGATTCCACGACAGCCGCCGCTCCGGTGAGACGATGAGCCGCTTGACCAACGACATCGACGCGATCAGCCGCGTGCTCAGCCAGAACGTCACTCAGCTGTTCTCCGGCGTGCTGACGATGATCGGCATCCTCGTTGTGATGTTCGTGCTCGCCCCCTGGCTCGCGCTCGCCTCGATGGTCGTCCTCCCGCTGATGTTCGGTCTGGTCGTTGTCATCGGGAAGCGGACGCGCGGTGCGTTCCGTGCCTACCAGAAAAACCTCGGCATCCTCAACGGAACGCTCGAGGAGACCTACAGCGGCCAGCGGGTCGTGATGGCCTTCGGCCAAGAAGAGCGCGTGCTCGCACGGTTCGACAAGCACAACGACACCGTGCGCCGCATCGGCATCCACGCGATGACCTATGCCCTGCTCATCATGCCGATGATGGGGATCCTCTCGAACATGAACGTCGCCGTGGTCGCGGGAGTCGGCGGGTGGCTTGCGATTCGTGGCACGGTCACCATCGGCCTGATCGCCACCTTCATCATGTACTCTCGGCGCTTTGCCGAGCCGCTGCGCCAGCTGGGCGGGCTCTACAACCAGATCCAGCAGTCGCTCGCCGGCGCCGAGCGCATCTTCGAAGTGCTGGACGAGCCGGCCGATCTGCAGGACCGCCCGAGCGCCGTGGCCCTTGACCAGATCCAGGGGGCAGTTGAGATGCATGGCGTCACGTTCGCCTACGTCGCGGGGGTCGAGGTCCTGCGAGACGTCAGCCTCGACGCCGCGCCTGGACAGACGATCGCCCTGGTCGGGCCAACCGGCGCCGGCAAGACGACGATCGTCAACCTGCTGTCGCGGTTCTACGAGATCGAGCAGGGCGCAGTGCGCGTTGACGGCAACGACATCCGCGATGCGACGAAAGCGTCTCTGCGGCGACAGCTCGGCGTCGTCCTTCAGCAGACGTTCCTGTTCGCCGAGAGCGTGATGGAGAACATCCGCTACGGGCGACTGGAAGCGAGCGACGACGAGGTCATCGAGGCGGCGAAGCTGGCGAACGCCGATGGCTTCATCCGCCGCCTGCCCCAAGGATACGACACCGAGCTGAGCGAGCGCGGAGCCAACCTTTCCGAGGGCCAGCGGCAACTGATCGCGATCGCGCGCGCGGTGCTCGCCGATCCGCGGATCCTGATCCTTGACGAGGCAACCAGCTCCGTTGACACGCGGACCGAGGTGCAGATCCAGCGGGCGCTCCACGAGCTCATGAAGGGACGGACCAGCTTCGTCATCGCCCACCGGCTGTCCACGATCCGAAACGCCGATCGCGTCATCGTGATCGAGGATGGACGGATCGTTGAGCAGGGAAGCCACGACGAGCTTGTGGCAGCGGGCGGCGCCTATCACCGGCTCTACACAAGCCAGTTCCGCGGCAAGCACGACGAGGCCTCGTGCAGGAGGTAGGATCATGAGAAGACGAACCGTGGTGCTCCTGCTCGCGGCCGCCGTCGCCCTGTCAATGGGCGGCTGCAGCGGGTTCCGTGAGCGTGCAGTGGAGATGCAGGCACGTCTGGAGACCGCGGAGGCCACCGCCGCACTGGCCGAACGCGGCGCGGCGCAGAACGCTGCCCGGCTACTCGATCTGGAGGAGCGTATCGAGAGCCTCGAGGAGCTGGTTGGTGAACTGATGCTGCAGATCGCCGCTCACGAGCCGTCGTGATCTCGTCGGCTCGCGCCGGCTGCCGAGGCGCGGCGACAAGCACCCTGTGACTGATACGCTGTAGGTAGTGTGGAGTAAAGGAGGAAACATGAAGAGGATCCTTGGCTTGGCGTTGACCCTCGGCCTACTCACCGTCGCCGTGGAGGTGGTCGCTCAATCCGATCTCGACCAGTTCCCCGCCGGCGTCACCAAGATGGTCTACCGCGTCACCGCGGAGGACATGAGCGAACCGCAGACCCTCGAACTGTCCGTGGAGGCACACGGAGACGGCCGCTACACCGTACGGATGACCACCGAGCAAACCGGCAACGAAGACGAGTTGACCACCGGCTTCGGATTCATCTTCGGGGCGACGCGCGTCTCCTCCGGCGGCGGCCGCGACGTGAACTACTCGTCGCTGCAGGCGGTGATGGACCAACGCGACCGCCTGGTGGAAGGGCAGGACTACCTTCTGCCCGAGGGCGGAATGTTCAAGGACATCGTTGGGACGACGATCGCCGGGGTGTGGTGCCTGCAGGGCCGCGTGGAGAACCCCGACGAGCCGGAGACGCGGTTGATCGTCGCCTTCGCCCTGTCGAAACCCGTCTACATCTCGCCGCTCATCCGTGCCGAGGAGCTCCGAAACGGTGAGTGGATCGAGGTGTTTGCCCTCGAGCTCGTCGAGTACACCGTCATCGAGAGTGGAGGCTAGCATGTCGCTTCTCAAGATGGATCGGATCACCAAGGACTACCGGCTCGGCAGGACAACCGTCCGCGCCCTGCGGGGCCTTGACCTGGAGATCAGGGGCGGTGAAATCGTGGCAATCATGGGGCCCTCCGGCTCGGGAAAATCGACGCTCATGCACATCCTCGGCGCGCTCGACACGCCCACAGCGGGGACAGCGACCGTCGATGGCGCCGATCTGCAACGACTGAAGGAGCGCGACCTCGTCGCGCTGCGCGGCAAGAAGGTGGGGTTCGTCTTCCAGACGTTCAACCTGGTCCAGACATTGAGCGCTCTGCAGAACGTCGAACTCCCGATGATCTTCCAAGGGGTCCCCCGCGCCGCGCGGCTGCGCCGTGCGCGCAGCCTCTTGGAGCGTGTTGGACTCGCCGATCGCGTGCGGCACAAGCCCAACGAGCTTTCGGGCGGAGAGCGGCAACGGGTGGCGATCGCGCGCGCCCTGGCGAACGATCCCGAAATCATCCTCGCGGACGAGCCGACTGGGAACCTGGACTCCGAAACCGGGCGCGCGGTGCTCGACCTTCTTCGCGACCTCGCTGCAGTCGATCGCAAGACGGTCATTCTGGTGACCCACGATCCGGAGGCGGCGGACATCGCCGATCGCACCGTCACGCTTCGTGACGGCTGCGTCGTCAACAGCTCCGATCGTCACGCCGCCCCGCCGGAGGGCGATCACGATGCGTAAGCTCTTCGACTTCCTCCAACTGGCAGCTCGCAGCATCCTTCATCGGAGGCTGCGAAGCTGGCTAACCGTGATCGGCGTGTTCATCGGGATCACCGCGGTGGTGGCGTTGATCTCCATCGGCCTCGGGCTCGATCGCACCATCAAGGACCAGGTGGCCGGGGTGTTCGGCGTGGACACGTTTGTCATCGTGAACGAGGACTCGTTCGGGCCGCCGGCCCACGGCGGCGGCGCCGAGCAGTTCGCCCTCGATCTGGGCGTCCTGCGCTCCGTCGAGGGAGTGAAAGTCGCGGCGGCCCTCCGCAGGCGAACCGGGTACATCGAGGGACAGCCCGACGCCGATGGGAACACCCTCAAGGCGTTCCTCCCGGTGATGGGCCTGTCGACGGAGCTGGTCACGGAGTTCGAGTCGTTCACCGGCGAGCTCAAGGCCATGCCCGGTGGTCGCCTGTTCGAGCCGGGGGACGTCGAGGTGGCTGTCCTCGACTACGAGATCTCCCAGCGGCTCGGCGTAGAGGTCGGCGAGACCATCCTCGTCGCCGGGGAGGGCAGCGCCGAACTCGACCTCACCATCATCGGCATCCTCGCGCCGAGAGAGGGCGACGAGGAGCCCGGGGGCGGATTCGGGAGTCAGTTCGGCGGCAGCTCCGATGGATCCACCATCAGCGTTCCCTACGACACAATGGACCTGCTCTGGGGCCCGGCTGACGACGTGATCGTCACCCTGGTTCGCACAGAGCCTGGCTACGATGTCGACGAGGTCGCCGATCGTGCCGAGGCCGCCCTGAAAGAGCGCGGCTCGGAGATCTCCGCGGCCACCTACAACGACATCAGCAACGCCATCGGACAGATGACCTCAACGATCAGCGCCTTCCTCGCAGGGATCGCGGGGATCTCCCTCCTGGTAGGAGGGGTCGGCGTGATGAACACCATGTTCACCTCGGTGCTCGAGCGGACGAAGGAGATCGGGGTCATGAAGGCCGTCGGCGCGCGGAACGTCCACGTCTGGACGATCTTCCTCATCGAATCCGGGCTGATGGGGCTCGTTGGCGGCGTCGTCGGCACGCTCCTCGGCCTCGGGCTCAGCACCCTGGCGTCCTCGTTCATCGGGCGCTTCTTCGACATCGAGATGATCGTCGTTGCCAGTCCGACGCTGATCCTCATCACTCTCCTCGGCTCGTTTGCGCTCGGCGCTGTCGCCGGGCTGTGGCCGGCCTGGCGTGCGTCGCGCCTGCCGGTGGTCGACGCGTTGCGTTACGAGTGAGGGCAAGGGCGCTCGGGGACACTTGTCCTCGAGCGTCTTCCACCGTGCGGAAGCGGAGCGACATCGCATCCGGAAGCCATGGAAATGTCGCCGCCCGCCGCTCCAGAGCGCACGAGCCGACCCCCGACTCAGCCGCTACAGAGCCAGGGCTAGCGCCAGAAGGATCGAGCTCAGGCTGACAAGGACGCTCCCCCCAATGAGCATCGCCACGCCGGTTGGCCTGAGCAGCGGAACCCTGCCGCCAACGGTCACCTGCGCCCGAACCCCCGGCGAGCCGTCCGCGTTCATCAAGGCGAGCGCATAGCTTCCTGCTTCGAGCTCCCAGCTCAACGTCTGCGCCCCCTCGCCGTAGGCCGCCGCCTCCCAGAAGCTCTCCGATGTGGGAAGCCGAGGCGCCGTCTGGCCAGGATGAAGTGAATAGGTCGCGACGAACGGTTCGAAGGCAATCCCAGTCAGCTCGGCGTGCTCCACACCGGTCAGGTAGGCGTCCATCGCCGTCGGTGGAGCAATGCCGACGAAGATCTCGGTCCCCCGTTCGACGGCCTCGGCCTGGACGCGAAGCGTGGCCAGCTCGCCGTAGCGCAGCGGGAGCTCCTCGGACAGGTCGATCTGCGCCGGACCTGTGATCACCGCGTAGCCGGCGACGTCAACGAGGCCCGGCTCGCTGTGGATGAACCCCTGCTCGTCAGCCATGCCCACCGAGACCCACCACAGCGTTCCCCCGGTGAGCAGAAGCGCTGCCGCCACAGCGGCCCCCGCAAGCCCCAGAAGGCCGATCGCGAGTCTGACCATCGTTCGCTCCTCCCGATCTCCGGCGTGAGTCACGCTCACTCTAGCCGATGCAGACAGGCTACGGCAAACCACGCGGTCTCCACGCTGCCCGCGGACTCCGGCTAGTCCGGCTGCCCGGGCCGCATCTGTGTCTCGACCCAGGCGCGGTTCTCCCATAACGTGCAGCCACCGGGGCTCTCCCGAAGCTCGCCGCCGTGCGCCCTGATGTTCTGTAGAAGCGGTGAGGCAAGGGCGTCGCGCAGCGACATCTCCGCAAGGCTCGAATCGGAGAACGGCGAGAACGGGCACGGCTCCACCCTCCCCTGTGCATCGATGTGGATGAAGCCTCTTCCCGCTGCGAGGCAGCCGCCGAACTCCTCTTCACCCCCGGGGAACGCCAGGAACCATGCCGGATGTCGCTCGCGGAACCCCTCCACGATGCCCGCCGCGGCCGCCGCCTGTGCTTCCGTGGGGGCCAGCGCCTCGGTGCCGCCGTGCACCGGCACGTAGTTGACATAGAAGAACAGCCGGCATCCCCGATCGACCAGATCGCTCACGTACGCGTCTTCCGTCACGACCTCGTAGTTTTCGCGCGTCAGCGTGATCGACGTTCCGAACAACAGGCCGGCCCCACGCAGCCGGGCCATGGCATCGAGAACCTGTTCGTGGACTCCGGCGCCACGCCGCGCGTTCGTGTGGAACGGCTCCCCCTCGAGGCTGAGAACCGGGATGACATGGTGCTGACGTGAGAGGCTAGCGATCGCCGCCGCGTCGATCAGCGTCCCGTTGGTGAACATGGGGAACGCCACCTCGGGAAACGCCGCGGTCACCTCAAGGAGATCCGGACGTGCTAGAGGTTCGCCGCCGGCGAGAAGCACGATGGAGATGCCCAGCTCGCGCGCCTCTTCGAGCACGCCATGAAGCTTCTCGGCGGACATCTCCTCGTCTCCCGAGCCGTGGAGCGCTCCCGCGTAGCAGCCGGCGCAGTGGAGGTTGCAGCGCCGCGTGACGCTGAGGATGGCAAACGGCGGCACGTGGATGCCGCGACGCTCCCACCGTCTCCGACGGCGTGCGGCGCGGCGCTGATGGCGGACCGCACCAAGCAGATAGCGCACCACCCGTGGCTCTGCCGCCAGCTTGCGCGCCATGCTGCCGAACATCTTGAGGATGGACGCATCGAACGCCGTCATGTGGTTTCGCTCTTCGCTCACGCTTCGGTGCCTCCGCGCTCCGTTGCCGCTACACCAACTCGATGTACGCCGGCTCTCCACGGTAGAACGGCGGGACCTCGCCGATCGACCAGCCCGGCTCCGTGGTCTCGCCGTAGTAGTAGCGCTTCCCCTCCCACGGGAAGTACGTCCCCCGAACCCCGGCGGGCAGGGCAACGCCCACCGCCATGTGCGCCGGGAGCGTCCCGACGAAGTGCAGCAACCCCACGGAGAGCCCGAGATCCTTCATGAGTGCCGCAGCAAGGATCGCCGTGTCCTCGCAGTCTCCACCGCCGAACAGCGTCTCCAACGGGTACTTCGGGTACTCCAGCAATCCCTCGGCTCCGTCATCGGCAACGTAGGGGAGCCCCTGGACAAACGAGATCACCAGCCCGGCGGTCTTCTCAGGGTCGAACCCCGCGGATCTCGCCGCCTTGCCCAACGCGTCGACGACGGTCGCCAATGCGTCCCGGTTGGCCCCATGGGCAACGTAGGCCGAGTAGTCGCTCCCCCGCGGCAGCGACGCGAAGTACTCGAACGATGTCTCCGAAAGGACAACCGAGATTCGCCACGTCCTGTCACCGAAGCTCCACGCGTAGGTTCGCGACGTGGCCCCGAGTGCGACAGCGGCGCTCATGCAGACAACGATGACCAGCGCGAGAACGACACGCCCCCCCATCCGTGTGCGCACCATCCCCCCTCTCGCCGGCCCCGCACCCCCAAGCCGATGCAGCGCCGACTCGCTCGCTCGAACGTGATGTACACCACGAAGTGTAGCTTGGTTTCTGGAGTCGTCCAACGCGGCATCGACACAGGCACATCACGCCATTCCCACAGGAACACCACTCGCACATTGGATCCTCTGGGGAGAAGACAAGCGCTCACGCGCCCGATCGGAAGCGACACCCGTCCGTCGGACCGCAGCGCCCGCAAACCGATATGGAGGAACGTTCTATATGAAAGCGATCACGACCGCTCGACGCGCGCGCCACGTGCGGCTCGCCGCCCTTGTACCACTCGGCGCCATCGCAGTGCTTGCCGGCTGCATCGGCCCCAACCTTCCACCGGTTGCCTCGTTCACCGCGAGCTCGCTGGTCGGGTACGCGACCCTCAGCGTGACCTTCGACGCCCGGGACTCTGTGGACGCGGAAGGCGCTATCGCATCCTATGACTGGGAGTTCGGCGACGGCACCAGAGCCGTCGGCGATCAGGTCTCGCACCTCTTCGTTAACGCAGGCGAGTACACCGTTACCCTCACCGTGACCGACGAGAACGGTGCCATCGATCGACTGGAGAAGACCCTCACCGTACTTGCTCCCCCGCTTCCTCCGCCGTCGGACGGTGGCGGCACGTGCGGCTAGCGGGCCCCCGCCCCGCCGCACGGAAGCCGAGCCGCGGTTGACGCGTACGACCGTTCCTGCGTATAACCCGGGGACTACGAGCGGGAGGCGAGGCGATGCAGTCCTACTGGCTGGAGGAGGAAAGCGCCTTCCTCCGCTTCTTGGACCTTCCAGGCCGCGGACCCGCGTGTGTCTTCCTCCATGGGCTCGGCGCCGCCTCGTCGGCGGACTTCCCGGAGACAGTACGCCTAGAGCCTTTGCGCACTCGTCGCGCGCTGCTCGTTGATCTCCTTGGCTTCGGCTACAGCGATCGTCCCCCGATCTTCGACTACTCGCTCGACCACCACGCCGATGCTGTTGCTCGCCTGCTCGATCACCTGTCGACCCGTGGATGTATCGTCGTTGGCCACAGCATGGGGGGTGCCGTGGCCGTGTCACTCGCTGCGCTTCGCCCGGATCTCGTGGGCTGTCTCATCCTCGCTGAGGGCAACCTCGATCCCGGGGGCGGGGTCGTCAGCCGCCCGATCGCCGCACAGAC
>Ga0272441_10001959_pt1 | contig 43037 bp, 45 predicted proteins | sample SSMProp6N_FD_193582 | JGI IMG/M metagenome (GOLD analysis project Ga0272441, IMG submission 193582) | Marine sediment archaeal communities from Little Sippewissett salt marsh, Falmouth, MA, United States - SSM-Prop-6N | ecosystem: Environmental > Aquatic > Marine > Wetlands > Sediment ...
GGGGTTCCAAGAGAGCGCCCAGACGCCAAGACGCCAAGACCCCAAACGGATAGCGTGCACGAACACCATCACGGAGCAACTGACGGCCAGTCTGTCGCCGGGCCGAGCAGAGCACCGAGGACAGACCATGAACCACACGAACGTCATGAAGCGTAGACTCAAACCCTCTGGTCTTGTGTTTCTTCGTGCTCTTCATGTCCTTCATGGTGATAGCTACTGACTTGGTGTTTTTCCCTGTGCGCCTTGGCGAGGGAGGTTCCCCTTGCTCCGCACTCGCCTCTCGGCTAGTCTGTCCACCATCATGCCTCACAACGTGGCGACGAATCGAAAAGCCCGACACGAATACGAAATCCTCGACAAGCTTGAGGCAGGGATCGTCCTTACCGGGACCGAGGTGAAGAGCCTCCGAGCCGGCCGATGCTCAATTCAGGAGGGTTTCGCAGTCGTTCGTCACGGCGAGGCAGTACTCAAAGGGGTCCACATCGCGCCGTATCATCAAGGTTCGATCCACAATGTCGAACCGCTTCGCGATCGGCGGTTGCTCTTGCACCGTCAAGAGATCCGCAAGCTGACCACTCAACTCCAGGAGCGCGGCCGCACGCTGGTTCCGTTGCGGATCTACTTCAGCCGCGGCTACGCCAAGGTCGAGCTTGGACTTGCGAAAGGCCGCGCGACGTACGACAAGCGACAGAAGCTCCGCGAGGATGATGCAAAGCGCCGCACCGACGAGGCGCTCAAGCAGTACTCCCGCGGCCAGAACGTCTGAACGCATCTCTCGCAGGGAACCCAGAGCACTTGGAGAGCAAGCGGGACAACCAAGCACACCAATACCGCAAGGACCTATCTCCCGCAGAGACGCAGAGGCGCTGTGAGATCCTGCATAAACACGCAACGCCCAACAACCAGATCAACCATCTGCAGGGCTCAAGCCCCCGCCCGTCCATTCCCGCGTCGAAGCACGGAACTTACTCTTCGAGGCCGTTGACACACCGAGTGATGCCGTCCTTCATCAGCGCTTCTCCGAAGTTAAGCAGATACCCAAGCTTCCGACCGGTGAGCCGTAGATACGTCTGGACCTGCTTCCTGTGGGCTTCGGTGACTTTCTCGACTGACTTCAACTCGAGAATGACGCGATCTTCCACGATCATGTCGGCTCGAAATCCTTCATCGAACGAGATCCTCTCATACCGAATGGCCACCGGAACCTGCAGTGCAACCTCAACACCCATCTCCCGAAGCTCGTGCGCCAGGGCAACTTCGGAGACTTTCTCTAGGAGACCGGGCCCCAATGCGCGATGCACCTTGATTGCCGCTTCGATGACGATCGTCCCGATTTCGTTCTCAGTCGTCCCCATACTCGCGCCCCGATCGCCTTCTGCTGTTTTTTTTCTCCGCGTCCCTGCGCCTCTGCGGGAAGAAGGTTCCTAGCTGCGGAACAGCACGGCTTCGCGCTTGAATAAGCGGACCGCAGCTGCGATTAGGATCGCGCCGCAAAAAACATTGGCGACCAACGTGTAGACGATGTTCACCGTCACCAGGTTCCCCACAATGATCCCCTGCAGCGCGTACAGCGCGTTTGCCACGGGGATCAGATAACGGGCCCCCTCAAACGTGATCCCTCCGGTCATGGACATCATTCCGACCAGGACGATTACCATGTAGATCGGAAGCAGGTAGGTGCTCGCCTCCCGTTGGCTCCGCGCATACGTCCCGACGATGATCACCAACGCCGCGAGGATTATGGCCAGCGGGATCAGCACCACCAGCATCCATCCGAGCGCCGGGAGATCTAGTTGGAATACCGCCGTGCCGGAGACCGTCGCCGGAGTGAGCCCTCCCCCGAAGAACCGCACGCCGATCAGCAGTCCGACGGCGGATAGAAGAGAGGACACAAGCGATACGGTAAGGACGGAAAGGAACTTGCCGAGCACGATCTCGGTTCGTGACAGCTTGCTCACAAGCAAGGTAGCGATCGTGCTTCGCTCCTTCTCGCCCGCAGTGATCTCTGCACCAAGGCCCATCGCGCCGGTCAGAATCGCCAGCACCATGAAGTAGGGCAGCAGACGACTGAGGATCATCCGCCCCATCGACTCGTTGGTCGCAACATCCTGTGCATGAACCGTCAGCGGTGGCGTGAGTTCGTCGAGATCGTAGCCAAGTGCACCAAGCTTCTCCCCGACGACCCGTTGGAGGTATGCCTCAAGAACCCCTCGTACTTGCGATGCGGCGATCGGCGCAAACGGATCGGCCTGATCGTAGTAGAGCGCAACGTCAAGCCCGATCCCCTCACCGCCGGTCTCCTTCTCAACGACCATCAGCACGTGTCCCTCGTCCGCCTTGAGTCCATCCAGACCGCTCTGAATCGATTCAATCCGCCGCCAGAATAACGTTCTCTCTTGCGCCAGTTCGGCGGCAAACATCTCGTCCTCAGATCGGTCTACGACCAGGATCGTCGGGACCAACGACTCATACCGAACCCGCTCGGCCTCGTTGAACTGCCCGATGACCGAGAGGACGAGCGGGTAGAAGATCAGCGGAAAGAACACCGTCAGGAAGAGCGTCCGGCGATCGCGAATCGCTCCGGTCAACTCCTTCGAGAAGAGCAATCGAACGTTCTTCCACATCGTGTGAGCCCCTAGGTATTCGGACCCGTTCCGGTGTCCGTTTCGGTCTCAGCCTGGTTTCCCGAACCGGTTGCCGGTTCGTCGACCGGTGTTTCATTCCCTGCCGCAGGCTCACCCTCCGATTCAGGTTTCACCCTGGGTTCAGCCGGCGTAGGCTCGGGTTGTCCGGCAGCTGATCCTTCGCCGGTCGTAGCATCCGTGGCGGGAGCTTCTTCTACAGGCTCCGCAACCACAGGTGCGGCCTCTTGAGGTTCAGGCTCAGGCTGCGGCGCAGGTTGTGCTTCCGGTTCAGGTTGTGGCTCCGGCTCAGATTGAGGCTCCGGAATGACCGGCGGGACTTCCGGAGGCGGGGGAGGCTCCGGCTTGCTGATGCTCTCGCCAATCTCAACGCCAACCGATGGCGAGGCTTTCCCGCCGCGTGTGTTCGGGGCAGCATCGTCCTTGTACAGCACGATCGACTTCGGTGCTTCGGCCACGCCCGATGCATTCTGTGCGTAGTAGCTGATCCGATACGGCCCATCCGACCCCATGATCACAAACGGCCTCGAATACTGACGCCATCCGCGCCCATCGATTGCGTAGTAGATCGTCGTCTGTCCGTACGTCGAGGACTCCGCAAGCCGAAGCGTGAGCAACGAAGATGAAGTCACCCACGTGCCACGAGAATCCACATGGCTTGGCTCACCGACTTCGATCACTGTCTCCGGCGGATGGTTGTCAAGGAACAGCGATACAGTCTGCTTTGGCTCCACGTTGCCGAGGTAGTCTATCCCGTAGTAGGTCAGCGTCCGTGGTCCGTCCTCTCCTGAGATGTAGATCGGTCCACCATACGACAGCCATTCCTCGCCGTCGATCGCGTAGTGAATCTCTGCGACGCCACTGCCCGGATCCATCGCAGAAAGGGTAATCGGCGTCTGCGAAGTTACGAGCAGGGCACCATCCGGAGTGACCTGATTTCCCGCAAAGGACAGCCCTGCCGGGGCCACGCGGACCCATTCCACTGGAGGTTCGACCAGCGGATACGCATCGTCGACGTGGTCGTAGCGCGCATCGCCGATCCCGTCGCCATCGCTGTCTTCACCATCGTAGTCACTCCAGTAGTTTCCACGCTTTGACTCAAACCACACGTTCCATCGATACGGGTCGTAGGCACTGAGTCCGTTGTCAAGGAACGTATTCTCAACGATCTCGTTCCCGCGCGAATTGGCCCCCATGACCACGCCGTAGCGGTTTTCGGCGACGACATTGCCGCTGAACACGTTGTCCGTGGAGTCAAGCAAATAGACGGCGGTGTCCGCCAACCCGATCTGAGTCTGTTCCACACGACCGTTGCGAACCGTGTTGAAGTACACGCCCGCAAGCCGTGCCCGCTCGAAGACGCAATCGCGGATCACGAAGTGCACCGTGGTGTGATCAACGTAGATTCCGTAGTCCGCCTTCGGCGAATCGACGCGCCAACCCTCGATGATGTAGGGGTCATCCGCGGTTCCCGTCCCCGAGATCACCCCATGATCCATCGTGAAGCTATCGTTCCCGTAAATATAGATCGGCTCGCGATTCCCCCACCAAAGGAAACCACCCCCACCAACCTGCCCCCCCACCAGGACGACCGACAACACGACGACCATGATGGCCGCCGTCGTGAGTGCGACCTTCCTGCCCATACCTGCCTCCTTACCTTTCGTTTCGATCGTACGCGGCCCTCAGAATACCATGTCTGACCCTCTGTGGGAACCCTGCATTGAGCTACCCCTGTCCCACAGCGGAGAAGAAGACTTCCTCCAAGTCGCCGCCGCCAAAACGCTCTTGGAGTTCCTCCAGCGTTCCCAGGGCATGCAGCCGCCCCTGGTAGAGGATCCCAATTCGATCGCACAGCTTCTCCGCGACCCGCATGATATGGGTCGAGAGGAGGATTGTGCGCCCCTGCTCGCGGAACATCCCGATGGTCTCGACCACCGTACGCGCTGCCATGACGTCGAGCCCGAACGTCGGCTCATCGAGAATCAACACCGGCGGATCATGCAGAATGCTCCGTGCGAGTGAGAGCTTCTGCTTCTCGCCTGTGGAGAACGTCCCGACTCGGCGATCCGCGAACCTTGTCATGTCAAGCGTCGCAAGGATCTCATCGGAGCGGTCTCGTATCTCTGCCGAGGTCAGATTGTTGATCCGACCAAAGAACCGTAGCGTTTCGCGCGCCGTGAACCGGTCGTACAGACCGGTTTCGGTTGCGAGGAAGCCGATCCGTTCCCGTACTTCTCCCGGCTGAGATCGCACATCGAATCCCGCGATGATCGCGGTCCCCTGGCTGGGGGTAAGAATGGTTGAGAGCATCCGCAGTGTGGTCGTCTTCCCAGCACCGTTCGGCCCAAGCAAGCCAAACACCTGTCCGCTCGGACACTCGAACGAGATGTCCGTCGCAGCATGCACCGTTTTACGGCGAGAGGTAAACGTCTTCGTGAGCCCGCGCGCCTCGACCAGGATGTCACTCATAGTTCCTCCGCTCCAACCATCGCCTGTAGTACGGCGGGGATCTTGATCCGTCCGTCCGCCATCTGATTGTTCTCCAGAATCGCCGCCATCAGACGAGAGGTTGCCAACCCCGACCCATTGAGCGTGTGCACATACTCCGGTTTGGCCTTCGGCGCAGGTCGGTATCGGATGCCGCCCCGGCGTGCTTGGAACGCCTCGCAGTTCGTGCAGGAGGACACTTCGTAGTACCGATCCTGACCCGGGAGGAAGACTTCCAGATCAATCGTCTTGCACGATTGCTGGGCGATATCTCCGCTCGCAAGCAACACCACGCGGTAATGCATCTCCAGCGCTTGAAGGACCGACTCGGCATCTCGAATCAGGTTCTCCAACTCATCGTAGGAAGACTCCGGGGTAGCAAACTTGAACATCTCGACCTTGTTGAACTGATGCACCCGGATCAGTCCTCGCTCCTCTTCGCCGTAGCTGCCCGCTTCTCGACGGAAGCATGGGGTATACGCAACGTAGTTTCTCGGCAGCTCGTCGTTGGCCAGCACCTCGTTGCGATGCATGTTGACCAGCAGGCTCTCCGCCGTGGGGTTCAGGTATAGGTCGTCCCGCTCGATATGGTAGACATCGTCGGCGAATTTCGGCAACTGAGATGAAACGTAGAAGCTTTCGGCATTGGCGACAAACGGCGGAAAGATGGGCGTGTACCCCCGTGCCGCGTGATGGAAGTACATGAACTGAATCAGTGCCATCTCTAGCTTCGCAGCCGCACCAACGTACATCGGGAACCTTGCGCCCGCGATCGTGGCCGCGCGCGGAAAGTCGAGGATCCCCTTCCGTTCACCGATCTCCAGATGATGACACACCGGGAACGAAAACTCCGGTTTCTCTCCCACGGCCCGCAGCACGACATTGGCTTCCTTCCCTCCGGACGGGACGGACTCGTGAGGGATGTTGGGAAGCAATGCAAGCCGTTGTTCCAGCTGGGTTTGCGTCGTGCGCAATTGTTCGTCAAGCGCCGAGACTCGATCGGCAATACAGGCAAGTTCCGCCAGCAGGTCGTCGGCATCCTCGCCAGCCCGCTTCCTCCGCCCGACTTCCTGCGAGCCGCAATTCCGCGCTGCCTTCATCTCCTCAACCTCAGCGATGAGCCGTCGCCTCTCCTCATCGAGCAAGACGATATCACTCAAATCGATCGATCGGTCACGGGTTTGCAGTCGCGCCTCAATGGCTTCGCGGTTTTCACGAATCTCACGGATGTCGAGCATCTCTGGCCTCCATTCCCTGAGGAATTCTAGGAGACCGGCTCGAGATCAGCAACAATCTCTTCCTCCAACCCGGTTCAGCTCGGATGTTCAAGCACTCACCCCCGTGTATACTATCCACTTCCTGGCAGTGCCCGATTCGGATCTGGGCTCTGCACGACCTGTTGCAGGACGGAGGGATGACATGCGGCTGTTGATGTACTCCAAAGCACTGTACTCGTCATGGCTCTACTACAGCGCCGATCGCATCCTGTTCGACGCAGGAGAGGGCGCCAGCTCGATCCTCGGGAACAAGGCATTCGCCGTCCGCCGGATCTTTCTTTCCCATGGCCATGCCGATCATATCGCCGGCCTCGTCGGCCTGATCAACATCCGCAACACTGGGATGGGCGACAAGGAGAAGGATCTAGCCATCTACTACCCGAAAGGCAACTACCTCGTCACTGAGATGATGAACTTCATCGCCCGAACCAACCGCCGGCTGAGCTATCCGCTGGAGTGGGTCCCCCTCGAGCCGGGAGACCGCGTGGAGCTCCTTTCGGGCCAGCTCCCGCGATATGTCGAGGCGTTTCCGACCGTCCATGTCCACAATGAGGTGTCGCTCGGATACAACGTGGTCGAGGTCCGGCATCGCCTCAAACCACACCTTGCGGGAGTCCCACAGGAAGAGATCGTCGCTCTCGTGAAGACCGAAGGAAAGGATGCTATTACCGAGTACTACGATCAGAAGCTGTTCTCCTACGGCGGGGATTCCGTCGGGATCAAACCGGCATACGTCGCCGACACCGAGATTCTCTGTCACGACACGACCTTCCTCAATGAAGAAGATCGCAAGGAGTACAAGCATGCGACCCTGGCCGAGGCGATCGCCTGCGCTCGCGAGGCTCGAGTGAAGAAAGAACTGCTCTGCTTTCACATTTCTAGTCGCTACAAGACGAAGCTTCGCGAGATCGAAGCAGCAAGCGGGCGATACGATGGACTTGACTTCAAGGTAACGCTCATCCCTCCTGGGCGAATCTATTCCGACGATTGACCGTGGTCCTCGTTGGAAGCTCCGTTCCCGATCCGGTACCATCCGCCGACTTCAACTGCTGTTCGAGGAGGAACGATGGTAGAACGTCGCTTCACGCGGATTCAGACTCCACTCCCCGGGCCCAACTCAGCCGCTGTCTTTGCCACCAAGGCCAAGTATGTCGCCGCGCCTCTTGAGACGTACGCTCCGTTCATCGTCAAGCGCAGTGACGGTGCGATCATCGAGGATCTTGATGGCAACTGCTTCATCGACTTCACCGGTGGATGGGGATGCCTCGCACTCGGGCAACGGCATGAACGGGTCGTCCGTGCACTGCAAGATCAGATCGGAAGCTACCTGCATACGGACTTCACAGCCGTCCCGTACGCACCGTTCATCGAGCTCGCGGAACTCCTCTGCCAGCGAACAGCGATCGACGGTGAGCTGAAGGCCGCCTTCTTCAACAGCGGTGCCGAGGCCGTTGAGAACGCGGTCAAGATCGCTCGCGCCCACACGAAGCGAAAGGCCGTCCTGGTCTTTGAAAACGCCTTCCACGGACGCACATTGCTCGCCATGACCATGACGCACAAGGCCAAACCGTACAAGTATGGATTCGGTCCCTTCGCGTCTGACGTCTATCGTCTGCCCTATCCCTACGAGTACCGAAAGACGATCACCGCCGATGACATCGAGCAATCCTTGTTGTCGCTGGTCGACCCGTCCGAAGTGGCGATAATGGTCGTCGAACCGCTGATTGGGGAGGGCGGTTTCCTCGTGCCTCCCGATTGGTTCCTCCCCGCCATGCGGCAGCTTGCGGACAAGTACGGATTCGTCTTGGCGTTTGATGAAGTCCAATCGGGCATCGGCCGGACAGGCAAATTCTTCGCCTTCGAGCATTTCGATGTTCAGCCCGATCTCGTCTGCGTCGCCAAGTCCCTGGGCTCCGGCCTGCCGCTGTCCGGCGTTGTCGGCAAAGCCCCCGTCATGGACGCCCCCGTTCCCAGCGCGATCGGCGGAACCTATGCTGGCAACCCGCTGGCCTGCCGCGCCGCAATCGAAGTGATCAAGGGCCTCGATGAGGAAGACCTTCTCGAGCGCGCAACGCATGTGGGAAGCCGGATCAAGGCCCACTTCGAGCAGCTTGCGAAGCGGTTCGATGTCATCGGCGATATCCGTGGCCTCGGCGCAATGATCGGTGTCGAGTTGGTCGCTGATCGAACAACCAAGCAACCCGCAGGAGGGCTCACCGGCATCATCGCAGGAGAGGCATTGCGCAATGGCGCCGTTTTCCCAACCGCCGGGTTGTACGGAAACGTCCTTCGCGTCTTGGTATCTCTTGTGATCACCGATGAGCAGATCGATGAGGGCATGGCAATCCTCGCCGAAGCGTTTGAGACAGCAACCCGGTAGCATGTGTCTCACACATGGCGATCGTTCATCGTGCCGGATCGCCTGTTCAGGCATAGATCGCAGCCATTCCGGCGCGCGCCCTCTCGAACAGGGAATCGCCGGAATGGCCTTGAGAACGGCTGTCCATGGCTCGCAACGCAGCAAAGCCTGGCACCTTCTGCAGTACAGACTTGGCAAGTGGCTACGGCGCTGCTATACTGAGCGCCAGATTCTCTAACCCAAGGGGGTAGACGTGAACAAGGCAGAGCTGGTCGAGAAACTGGCAAAGAAGACGGGGCTAACGAAGAAGGACGCCCGAGCGGCGTTGGATGGCGTAGTCGACGTGGTGACGGCAGCGCTTGCAAAGAATGAACCGGTGATCATTACCGGGTTCGGAAAGTTCGAAACCCGAAAGCGCAAGGCCACTACCCGCATGAACCCGCAGACCGGGCAGCGGATCAAGACGCCGGCGAAGACCGTCCCTGCATTCAAGGCCGGGAAGAACCTCAAGGAGCTCGTCGCCAAGAAGGCGAAGTAGGGGTCTGGCCTAGAGAATCGCTGAGCTACTCGAACGAGTAGCCTTCAAGATACTGTAAGGGGAGGCGGAGGCCTCCCCTTTTTCCTTGTGTGGGGCGGACCGTTTCGAACGTCGGTCGTGAGATCAGAGTCTGGTATCCCATCCTAGGGAGGTTCACCGTCCCCGCTGACGCTCAATGGCAACCGCCTCCGCAGCGGGATGCCTCTCGCTCTGCGTTTCCCTATACTTCTCCCTATGGAGCTGCTGTCTGATCTCAACTCGAAACAACGCGCGGCTGTCACGTTTGGTGACGGCCCGTTGCTTATCGTCGCTGGCGTCGGTACCGGGAAGACTACCGTGATCACACGACGGATTGCTTGGCTCATCGCGGAGAAAAGGGCACTCCCCGGAGAAATCCTCGCGCTAACCTTCACTGAGAAGGCCGCAGCCGAGATGGAAGAACGGGTCGATGTTCTCGTTCCGTACGGTTATGTCGAAGCAAATATCGGGACGTTTCATGCGTTCTGCGATCGTGTTCTCCGCGAGAACGCTGTCCTCCTTGGCCTGTCTCCCGACTACCGAATCCTGACCGAGCCTGAGCAGGCCATCTTCCTCAAAGACCATCTGTTCGACCTTCCGCTGACACAGTACCGACCGCTCGGGAATCCAACACGGCACCTGCGGGCACTGCTCTCACTGTTCTCCCGCGCCAAGGACGAAGATGCCACACCTTCCGAGTACGAGGCCTTCGTGCAACGCCTTGTGGAAGGCGTAGCGCGTGCGGATGCAGCAACGGAGGATGGGCAGCTCCTAGTTGAGGACTCCGAAACCCAGCGAGAGCTAGCCGGGGTCTATGCGGCGTATCAGCGGCTGCTCGCCAAACATGGGTTCGTCGACTTCGGCGATCTCATCACACACACCCTCCGCTTGTTTCGCGATCACCCGACCGTACTCGCGCGCTACCGTAGTCGGTTCACATACATCCTTGTCGATGAATTCCAGGACACCAATCATGCGCAGTTCGAGCTCCTGAAACTGCTCGCTCACAACCGCAATCTCACCGTCTGCGGTGATGACGACCAATCAATCTACAAGTTCCGCGGTGCGGCGATCAGCAACATTCTTGGGTTTCAAGAGACCTACCCCGAAGCTGAATTGGTCATCCTCGACCAGAACTATCGCTCAACCCAGGCCATCCTCGATTCCGCGTATCGTCTGATCCAACACAACAACCCTGATCGTCTCGAAGTTCGATCCTCGATCAATAAGCGCCTCCGCGCACAAGCTGCAGGCGGAGATCCACCGCACCATATCTTCCTCGAAACGCTTGAAGACGAATGCGATTTCGTCGCCGAAACGATTGCTCGCAGGCAAGCTGAAGAGACACGGACGTTGAACGATTTCGCGATCTTGACGCGGAGCAACGCTCAAGCCGAGCCATTCCTCCGGGCGCTCAGTCTGCTTCGCATTCCGTGGCGGTTCTCGGGAAGCCGCGGGCTTTATGATCAAGAGGAGATCCGTTCGGCCATCGCGTTCTTACGTGTTCTCTCCGATCCACGCGACACGATGTCACTCCACTATCTCGCAAGCGCCCTCCCGTATGCCATACCAGCCGAAGCACTCGCCGTGGCAACAGCGTACGCTCGGCGTCAGAACAAGGGGCTTCTGCAAGTGTTCCGGATCGCCTCCAAGACTCCCGACTTCCTCGGCATTGAAGAGCAGGCACGCGATCCGATCACGCGATTGCTGAGTGACTTCGACACGATGCTCCCCTTGTCGACACAAGAGCGAACCGGTGATCTCCTGTATCAGTACTTGTCAACCCAAACCGGCACCATCGAGCGACTCTCCAATTCCGATTCGCCTCGTGATGCACAACGGATCCAGAACCTCGCCAGGTTCTTCTCCATCGTCGAGCGGTTCGCACAGGTGACACGCTACGACCGCGTCGCCTGGTTTGTCGACTATCTCGACGCACTGATCGATGCCGGAGACAATCCACCGGTCGGCGATGCCCAATGGGACGCAGATGCCGTCAGCGTCCTGACGATCCACCAAGCCAAAGGGCTCGAGTTTCCTATCGTCTTTCTGGTCGGCCTCGTGTCAGGACGGTTTCCTTCCCCCCATCGCCGGGATCCGATTCCGCTTCCGGACGAACTCGTGAAGGATCTCGTTCCCAGCGCGGACTTCCATCGCCAGGAGGAACGCAGGCTGTTCTACGTTGGCATGACTCGAGCCAAGGAAGCCCTCTACATGACCAGCGCCCGCGACTACGGTGGGAAGCGAGCCCGCAAGCCAAGCCTGTTCGTGTCGGAGGCTCTCGAACTCGACGCCTCCCAGCTTACCCCACAGCGTACGGCCCCACTGTCTCGAATCACACGGCACGGCGCCACCGCGTCAAGCGGTGGCAATGGCGATCAACTCTCGTTGTTCTCACGAGGAGATGAGATTCTCTCCCTGAGCCATCGGAAGATCGATGACTACCTGACATGCCCATTGAAATACCGCTACATCCATGTTCTCCGCGTTCCGATCCGACAACACCACGCCGTCATCTATGGCAATGCGATTCACCAGGCGATCCGCGTCTTTCAGCTCAATCGGCTCGCGGGCCGTGAAACGCCGATCGCCGAGTTGCATGACGTATTCCGCAGGTATTGGAAGTCAGAGGGGTTCCTGACGCCTGAACACGAGAACCTTCGCCTCCATCAGGGCTTGAAGACACTCGAGGCGTTTCACGCATTTGAACTCCGTGAAGCGAGCATTCCAACGTACGTCGAGAAACGCTTCTCCATCACGCTTGGCGGGACGCGTCTCGTTGGGGTCTTCGATCGGATTGATCGTAGCGAGGAGATCGGGACGATCATCGACTACAAGACGTCGGAGGTTCGAACCGAGGAACAGGCAACCAAGCGAACAAAAGACAGCCTCCAGCTTGCGATCTACGCGCTCGCCTATCGACACATGTTCGGCGCATTGCCAGCGGCGCTCGAGCTTCGCTTCCTCTCCGCAGACGTGATCGTCGGCCGTGCTGTCCCATCGGAAAAGACGCTCGATCGAGCGCTTGCCGATATGGAGCGAGCCGCACACGGAATCCGATCCGGGGTGTTCTCGGCCGATCCATCCTATGGAGCCTGCCGTTACTGTGCCTACGCGTCGATCTGTCCTGAGAAGCGAAACGACTGACCTCGGCTCTCTCGTGGGTCCTGCTCTCCTCTATGAGGCAAGCTTGTCGAGCTCAACCAGGTGATCAGCCCACAGCGATTCGATGTTGTAGAACTCGCGCGCTTCCTTCTCGATGATATGCACCACCACATCGCCGTAGTCCAGGACAACCCACTTCCGCTCCGAGACCCCTTCGCTACGAGTTGGCTTCTCCGGTAGCTCCTTTCGCAAGACATTGATCAACGCCTTGGCGTGCACCGGATTGTCCGCTCCTGCCACGATGAAGTAGCTCGTCGGAATCGAGACGTCCGACAGATCGATCACAGCGATATTCTCTCCCTTGCGATCCTCGATCAGCCGGATCGCCTCCCGCACGAACTTCAGTTGCTCTCTCATTCAAGAATCATCCCCATTCCGGCGATCAGCAACAGATCCGTCCCAACCGGCACGAACTCCTGAAGCGCTGCATAGCTCGCTTCGAACGTTTCTGGAAACACAATACGGATCTCGTTCGGTGGTAGCGCATCCTGAAGCACCCATGCTTTCTCTTCGTCGGACAACACAACGATGTACGTCGGCGAGTAGTCAAACGAGTCGGCGTTGCCGATTCGTGTAATCGAAAAACCCCTTGCCTTCAGGTACTCAGCTGTCCGGCTCGCGACCTCTCGCACACCGTTTCCGTTGAATACAGCCACGTTCACTTCATCTGGCGTCAGCAGATCAAGCCCCTTGAGCCAGGAAGCAATGATCCGTTCCGTCTCTACAATCTTCGGCTCCACAACCGCTTGTCCATCTACCACCGCTTGCTCCGTGGGGAGGACCACCATGCGCTCATTCGTTCCCGACATGCCGTGGATGACGCCCGCCAGTTCGAGCAGATCTCCCAAGGAGCAGTTCGTTTCCATCGAAGGGTAGCTCTCGCGGATTGCAGATCGAACCGTTCTCTCCGGCAACGCACGGAACACCTGAGCGAGAAGCGCACGAAGAACAAGCTGCTGCCGTGCAACGATCCCGATGTCCCCAGGCAAGCTCGGCGAGATCGCAAACGCCAGTGCGTCCTCTCCTTTGAGTGTCTGCTCTCCCGGGCGCATCTCGACCTGCAACGAGGGATCGGAGGTTAGATCCGAATACGTCGCCATCTCCTCTAGCGTGACGGACATCCCGCCAGCCAGCTGGATCCAATCCAATAGGCTTGCTCGATCCGCCAGAAGGTAGAACGGCACTTCGATGTCCAAAAGGTCTTCCACCGTCTCGGCTGTCAGAGCCACGCCGGAGTCGGAGAAGACCGATGAGATCGTCACCAACTCCCCACTAACATCCTTGACACGCACATCAACCGGAATCGAAAGGCAAACCAGATCGTCGATCGACACGCTCACGAGCGTCATCACGTCCGCTTCGCCCGCTCCATCATCTCCGATCAAGAGCAGATTGGTCCGCCCGCCTTCCGAAAGCATCGAGCCAACATGCCTCTGGGTAAGCACATACCAGGCAACCGCACCGGCCGCAACGACCAAGGCAGCCGCCGCGAATACAAGAACTTGCTTACGAACCGGGTTCCCCCTCATGGCACCCCCCCCGATGACGACGCTATCATACCCCTTGAGGATTGTCAACCGGCTTCACTGCGGGCTTCCCACGACCACCTATCCCGACAGTTGACGGCCGCACGTGTCGGAGTATTCTTGCGGTATGAACAAGGAAGCGCACGGGGTTTCGACCGATCCATTCGTTCAGCTTGCCAATCGTGCAATCCGGGCTTACGTCGAGGAGCAACGCGTGATCGCTCCCCCGGCGGGTCGTCCCAAGGAGATGGCACGACAAGCCGGGGTGTTCGTCTCGATCAAGGCGCTCGGCAACTTGCGCGGCTGCATCGGGACATTCTTACCGTCCCAGTCGACGGTGGCAGAGGAGATCGTCGCCAACGCAATCAAGGCGGCAACCAAGGATCCAAGGTTCCCTCCGATCACTCCGGACGAACTCGATACACTCGTCGTTTCCGTCGATATCCTCTCGAGACCGGAGCCCTGCAATCGAGCGCAGCTCGATCCAACCCGCTATGGCGTCATCGTGGAGCATGGATGGCGCAAAGGCCTTCTCTTGCCCGACCTACCGGGCATCGATTCGATCGATGAGCAAATCGCGATCGCCAGGCGGAAGGCAGGCATTCGGGATGGCCTGTCGTGCACCTTCCAGCGGTTCACCGTCGAGCGACACACCTAGCATGAAGAACCGCGGCGTCTTCTTCATAACCCACGGTTGTCGCGTCAACCAGTATGAGAGCGCAATGATGGATCGCCTGCTCGCACAGCATCCACCAGACACTCCAGCGACCACCGATATCCTCATACTGAACGCGTGCACCGTGACAAGCCTCGCTGAGCGCAAGGCTCGACAGGCTGCACACAGGTTCCGTCGCGAGCATCCCCAAGGCCACGTTGTCCTCATCGGCTGTCTTGCAGACGCCGTCGCAAGTGGACTGACACGGTTCGACGACGCTGACCTTCTCGCCGGCAATGCGTGGAAGACCAGGATTGTCGAGGTCGTTCGTGCGGCCCGCTCCGGCACTCGGGGACTGCTTCCGGCAATCGATCCACATCCGCTCGACACCGAGATCAGCTCAGGCACACCAAGCCGCATTCGCGCCTACCTCAAGATCCAGGATGGCTGTTCTCGTGGATGTACCTACTGCCGACCGACACAGGTACGCGGATACTCACGAAGCAAGTCGATCCGCGCTGTCGTCGCCGAGGCCACTGGGCTGATTCGCAAGGGGTTCCCGGAGATCGTGCTAACCGGGATCGATCTCGCTCAGTATCGCACGCCAGATGCGACGCTCTCTGACGCTGTACGAGGTATCCTCGCAATCGAAGGGCTGCTCCGACTGAGGATCGCATCGATCAACCCTTCGGCGCTGAACGCTTCGTTGATTGGGACAATCGCTTCCGATAGCCGTGCCTGCCCTCACTTTCACGTCCCGCTGCAAAGCGGTGACAACGGCGTGCTCCGCCGAATGGCACGAGGCTACACCGTCGCCACCTATGTCGAGGCGGTGCGCGCCGTTCGAGCGGAGATTCCACATGCAACGTTCGGCACGGACCTTATCGTGGGTTTCCCCGGAGAAGACGAATCGGCATTCGAGAACACATGCCAGCTCGTCAAGGATGTCGGCTTCGACAATCTTCACGTGTTTCGTTTCTCGGCACGGCCCGGGACCGCCGCTGCCGACTTCTCATGTCCTGTCTCCGAAACAGTCAAGCGCCAGCGCGCCGATCTGCTCATTCATCGATTTCACGACGATCGTCGCGCCCGGCTTGACAATCGGATCGGTTCGACACACCATGTCTTGGTGGAAGAGCGCCGCGGCGGCGAGTGGCGCGGCTACACGAGCGACTACCTCTACGTCCACTTCACCTCGGATCAGGAGATCCCTGTCGGCTCCATTCGTCCGGTCCGCATCGTTTCGGTGGTCGAAGACCATCTGGAGGGAGCAATAGATGAGTGAGCAAGCACATGCCGAGCTGATGCTCAAAGATAACGCGGAAGCCACCGCACTGCTCGGCCAGTACAACCGCAATCTCAACGAGATTCAGAAATCCTTCGACACGCAGATCCTCGCCCGAGGGGAAACGATCCGTATCGATGGCGAACCGGACGAGGTGGAACAGGTGCGTGCGCTGTTCGAGAAACTGCTCGATCTTGTGCAGCGACACCATGTGCCTTCTCTTGCCGATGTTCGCTATCTGGTCGCGCAGATCAAGGCAGGCGTTGAGGTGGATGGCGTGCTGTCGGACATCGTTCGGATCACCCACTGGGGAGAGGAGATCCGCGCCAAGACCGTCGGACAGCACCGGTACGTCACATCGGTGCGAGGCAATGACATCACGTTTTCGATCGGACCCGCGGGCACTGGAAAGACCTACCTCGCGGTCGCCATGGCAATCGACTTCCTCAAGCGCGAGCAGGTCAAGCGGATCATTCTGACTCGACCGGCCGTCGAGGCCGGAGAAGAACTTGGGTTCCTCCCGGGAGATATCCAGGCCAAGGTCAGCCCATACCTGCGTCCGTTGTACGACGCCATCTTCGACATGATCCCCGTCAGCGAATTCGAGAAACTAATTGAACACGGTCGGATCGAGATGGCACCGCTCGCGTTCATGCGAGGCCGGACGTTGAACAACTGCTTCGTCATTCTCGACGAAGCACAGAACACGACATCTACACAGATGAAGATGTTCCTGACTCGTCTAGGCTTTCACTCCAAGGCGATCGTCACTGGAGACATCACGCAGGTCGACCTTCAGGAGCACGTCTCCGGCCTGCTCGCCGTACAGGAGATTCTCGAAGGAACCGAGGGGATCGCATTCGTCCGTCTCGACAGAACGGACGTTGTCCGGCATCCGCTGGTGGCCCGGATCATCGAAGCCTACGAGCGCAACGATCAGAAGCGTGCCTCGGAAGCTGCGAATACCCAACGATAGCATCGCACCAAGTACTCGTGCGGTTGGCCTGTCCGTTCGGTTGTGCTAGGTTGGTTGGATCCAGTTGGGCGCAGTACGAGGCAGGAGGGATTATGAACAGGTCTGCCAAACTGTTGAGCTTCATCGTCGTCGTGGCAGCTCTATCGATTGGGACCCTCGCAGCGGACCTTCTCGGTGGTCCAGTATTCATTAACGAGATCGCGTGGGCTGGAGCCAGTTGGAGATCGACTGCCGAATGGATCGAGCTATGCAATGCATCATCTGAGCCGGTCGATCTTGACGGCTGGCGACTCGTCTCCTCCGATGGCTCGCCGGATATCACTCTGCACGGGATCGTCTCCCCCCGTGTCGCTCAGGATCCGAGTTCTGGATTCTTCCTGCTGGAACGAGACGATGACAGCTCCGTTCCGGGAATCGTCGCCGACCAGATCTACAGCGGAGCACTGACCAATCGTGGCGAAGCCCTGTTTCTGTACGACCCGGATGAGCAGTTGGTCGACACGGCAAATGCTTCCCAGCAGAGTGCGTCATCTTGGCCCGCCGGGGGAGGCGACGTCCATGATCTGCCAACATACGCCTCGATGGAGCGGCTCGACTACCGACTTCCCGATGTCCCCGACAACTGGACCAGTTCCACCGCCGCACAGTTCGACGAATCGGGCCGACAACCGGTGATTGGAACTCCTCGGCATGAAAACTCCGTGTTCAACATCTTGCCCGTCGCAATGTTAGAGTTACTGCCACAGCGCCCCGAACCCGGCGAGTCGATCGCATTTGACGCGTCTGCCTCGGTCGATGAGAACGACATCATCATCTCCTACCAATGGGATTTTGGGGACGGGCATACCGGATCGGGCGCCACAGTGAGTCACGCGTATGAGCTTCCCGGAACGTATGTCATCCAACTCACGTTGGCCGATGCCAAGGGGGGCGAGGCCCAACAGACCCTTGCGATCACCGTACAGACCGTCGTGCCACCACTGGCCGATTTCAGCGTGGTCGTTCTCACGCCCTCTCACCCGCCCCGAGCAGGCGTTCCGCTGCGATTCCAGGATGAATCGAGCGATGTGGACGGAGAGATCGTTCAGCGCAAGTGGCAATTCGGAGATGGCGCGGTGAGCTCCGATGCGGATGTCATACACACATACGATCGTGGCGGCACGTATGTGGCGAGCCTGTGGATCGCCGACAATCACGGTGAAGAGGCGCTGCAGACACAATCCATTACTGTTGCAAGCCAGTTTCCCATTGCAGCCTTGGAGCGATCCCCCGATCGTCCGAACACGGGAGATCTCGTGCGGTTTGACGCTTCGAGTTCGGAGGATCCCGATGGATGCATCGTGCGCTATCGCTGGATGCTCGACAGTGCAGAGGAGTGCATCCGCACCGACTCGGTCTTCGAACATGTATTCCACGATGGTGGAGAGCACACCATCCGCTTGATTGTCATCGATGATGCCGGTGAGTCGTCAGCCCCCATCACGCAGACGATCTGGGTCAACCGCACGCCAAGCGCCGGGTTCGGGCTATCCACGTTCGAGTCCAATGAGTTGGATCCAGTCTGCTTCAACGACCTGTCACACGACGACGATGGATCGATCGTCGCTTGGCAGTGGCGTTTTGGCGATGGCTCTTCTTCAACGGAAACCAGCCCCACACACGCCTACGAACGGGACGGGACGTTCACCGTGGCACTGACGGTTACGGACACCTGTGGGGCGACGGATACGACGACCGCGGAGATCACGATCCATAACCTGTCGCCGATCGCCCAGCTGGCCACGAGCCACTTGACACAGCCTACCGACACATCGTTCGCATTCGATGCATCCGGCTCACTCGATCCAAGCCCGACGGGGTCGATCGCCCAATACGAGTGGGATCTCGATGGAGATGGAACGTACGAAGCACACAGCACCGTCCCCACCGCATCCCAATCGTATGATGATGATGGCACCTACTGCGTCAGTGTTCGTGTCACTGACGATGACGGTGCCGTTGCCGTCTCCGATCCGGTGTCGGTAACCTCCACCAATCGAGCGCCGCGGATCAGTCACATGACATGGACTCCCACGGCTCCGACCGATGAGACACAGCTACAGTTCTCGGCTACCGCCAACGATCCGGACGGACAGATCGTCCGATGGGAATGGAAATTCGGAGATCAGGCCACCGAGACCAAGGCAAGTCCCGAGATCCAGTTTCTTGAGGATGGGCGACACACGGTCCGCCTCACCGTGTGGGATGATGACGGAGCAGCTTCCGATCCGTACGCCATCGATGTGATCATCGCAAACGCACCACCGGTTGCGGTACTCACCACGGCCATCCTTGACGGACGTTGCGTCTCATTCCACGCGCGCAACTCGTATGACCCGAGTCCCAACGGCGAGATTCTCCACGTAGCATGGGACTTCGGCGATGCAACAAGCTGTCCAGGCACTCCAACAGGCTGCGGCTCCGGGAATCGTCTCGAGCCAACGCACTGCTATCCAGCGCCAGGGACCTATGCCGTGACCTTGGTCGTGATCGACGATCAGGGCGCCAGCAGCCGCACCACACAATCAATCCACATTGCAGAGTAGAAAGGATCCGCATGTTCCGCATCCGCGAAGCAACCTCCAGCGACAATGAGACGTTGCTGCAGCTGGAAGCTCAGAGCCCCCAGGGAACTGGCATCTCGATCTTGATCGACCGAGAAGACTACTTCTATCGCTCGCGCCTCCACGACATGACAAAGGTACTGATCGCAGAGGAGGACGGTCGTATCGTCGGCATTATGGCATTTGCGATCAAGGACGTTCTCCTTGATGGGGCACCGGAGAAGGTTGCCTATTTCTATGACCTTCGCGGGGAGGCCACGTATCGCCGCAGCATGAAGCGCGGGCTGTTTCGCCTATGGAAAGCCTGTCTCGAAGAAATCCTTGGCAACAACGCCGCGTTCATCTACGGTCATGTGAAGTCCGACAACAACGATTCCATGCGGATTGCACTGAAGATGGATGCGAAGATCGGCGCGACCTTCGATATCCTTACGCTGCCCAGCCTGCCCGGCCCCTCCCCAAATCTCGACGATCACCTGGACAGTCTTGATGGGGAGATCGCTCGATTGGATCACTGCGTTGGCATTCGCTCGCTACGCCCCTGCGATTTTGGTGCTGCCTATCATCGCGGAGCAGAACTCGGATACCTTCGGGGCATCTTCCGGCTCGAGAACGGAACCTCCAGCGCCCAAGTCAGCGCATGGGACCTGTCGAAGATCTACCGCGGTCGCGTCCTGCGGATGCCGTTTTCACTTCATGCACTGAGCATGCTGCTCAATCCGCTCGCAACGTTCCTGCCCGTTCCACGCATTCCGAGAGTCGGCGAACAGCTCACGTATATGCAACTGTTCGATCCGATCTGTGAAGGAAAAGACGGCACAGCCCTGCTCAAGCGCCTGGTTCAACAACTGCGTCGCAAAGCGTCTGCCGAGGGGATCGATGTCCTAACCTTCTTCGTCTACCAGGATGATCCGCTACTCCCACAGATGCCCCGGTTCTATCCGCGGAAGATCATGCAGTACAACACGATGGTTCGGCCTTGCACATCGGATGACCTACCCAAGCGTCCTCTCTTCCTCGATATTCGCGACATCTAGTCACCGCCCTGCGACCGAGATGAATCGGCGCCCCGCGTCAGACAGCCAGTCGATACCCGAACCCTCGCGATGTGAGAACCAATCGAGGTTTCGCCGGTTCCCGCTCGATTTTCCGCCGGAGCAGATAGACGTACTTCTGCACATCCTGTCCCGTTGCATACGGGCTCCCCGGCCACAGTTCGGTCAGGATCTCTTGCGTCGTGAACACTCTCCCCGGCGACGAAGCAAGCAGCTTCAGGAGACGATACTCCTTCGGTGACAATGCGACGGTTCGATCGCGCAATCGGACCTCTTTGCGGATGTCATCGATGATCAGGTCCAGTGCGCCAATGCCCGGCCGCGTTCGGCGCAGGATGGCTTCGATTCGCGCTAGAACCTCCGCAAGGTGAAACGGCTTGGAGATAAAGTCGTCCGCCCCCTCTCGCAGTCCCCTAACACGATCGTCTGCCCGACTGAGCGCCGTGACCATGATCACCGGAATAGAGCTCTTCCGGCGGATCTCCGCGAGAAGCTCCCAACCCGCCGTATGCGATTCGGGGAGGATCACATCAAGGAGGATTAGATCGGGGGTCCACCGCCCCAGAAGCTCCTCGGCATCGGTCTTGCTTCCCACCACCCGCACCCGATAACCTTCGTCACAGAGTGCCTCTTCAAGGAGCTCCGCAATCCGTATCTCATCCTCGCAAACCAGGATGTTCGCAGATCCCATGCTTCCCCTCACCTTTCTGCTTTGCGCCCGAGCGGCTCGCCGGGGAACGCCTCTACGACGTCTTTTCCCCGTGGTCTTCCTGAATTAGGTGTTCCTGCTGTACCTTGCGCTCCCTGCGAAGGAACGTGGGCACATCGAGATCCTTGTCGATCGTGATACGCTCACGCTGCAACGGACGCTGTTCGCGTCCGATCATCTCGGCCTCTTGGAAATCGGCCGCGATCACCGTGATCTGTATCCCATTCTCAAACGTCGGCTGCACTACAGCGCCAAACACCAAATCGCACTCCATCGCTGCAGCCTTGCGGATGTGATCGGCCGCCGCCGTAACCTCGCCAAGCGTTAGATCTTCCCCCCCGGTGACGTTCATGATCAGTTTGCGCGCACCCCGTATCGAGTCCCCCTCGAGAAGCGGATTGCTGCTGGCGAACTTCGCCGCGTTGACAGCCCGCTGATCCCCTGTCGCCTGCCCCATCCCCATCATCGCATCTCCCGCTCCCGCCAGAACGCTTCGAATATCCGCGAAGTCCAGATTGATCAGCCCGCGGATAGTGATCAGATCGGAGATGCCGCGCACGCCCTCGTGGAGAATGTCGTCCGCCCGCTCGAATGCCTTGGTCATGGGCAAACCCCGGGCGTTCGTTTCAAGCAGCCGATCGTTGGAGATGACGATCAGTACATCCGCCGCCTTGCGAAGGTTCGCGAGGCCCTCCTCAGCATGGCTCATCCGGACTGTTCCTTCGAACCCGAACGGTCTCGTGACAACGCCCACCGTCAACGCGCCGCTCTCACGCGCAATCTCGGCGATCACAGGAGCCGCGCCGCTGCCAGTTCCACCTCCGAGGCCTGCGGTGATGAACACAAGATCCATCTCGCGAACGAGACCTGCAATCTCCCACCGGGATTCGGTCGCTGCCAGACGTCCTTTGCCGAGGTCTCCACCCGTTCCGCGCCCGTTCGTGATATCCATCCCTAGCTGCAGTGTCTCGGCAATCGGGGCCGCATCGAGCACCTGTCGGTCAGTGTCCACAGCCACCAGCCGCACACCCTGCAGGCGCTCCTCACGCATCCTGACAACCGCGTTCACACCACCGTCCCCAACGCCCAATACGAGGATCCTCGCGTTGGCGCCGTGCTGCGGTTCCTGTTCCTTGACCTGTTCCACAAGTGGCGGCTCTCCGATGATCACCTCATGCGACCCAAGTGTCTTGTCAACAGCCTCTTGCAGCTTCTCCCTCTTCCGCAAGCAGTACTCCTTCTTGAATTCGCTGTCGACAGAAACGAATAACAAGTGATCATCGAGCGAAACCGCAGCCACATCTGTGGGTAGGCAAGCACGCAGAATGCGATCGTCAATCGCGTTCAACACGTCGCGCCAGCGGTCTCGAAGGCCTCCATCCGCCGTGTGATCTGCATGGTGATCAGGCATCATATCGCTCCCTGTGCCATTCTGTACGCGAATCTCGCACATGTCAATAGCACTCCGTGCCGGACTGCCTCGCTTGCTGGCGCTTGTCGCGCAGCTTCGACTACTCTACCATGCCGGATGTGACACTCGAAGCGGTCTGGAGGGTTCTCAGATGGGTGTTGTTGGTACTTGCCGCGGGGTTCATCGGGCAATTCGGAAAACTGTTCGCAACCCGCTTGATTGAGCGCCGTCGGCACAGCAGAACCATTGCAGGCATAGATGAACTCCACTCAGACGCTGAGATCTCCAAGGCTCGTTCGGAAAAGCTTGCGAAGATCGAGAAGAAACGCGCCAAGAACGAACTCAAGCAAGCCAAGAAGAGACGCTTCCCCTAGCAAACATCGGACCCGCATGCGGGTCCGATGCAAAACCACTTCGGGGGTGAAGCAGTCTACTCTTCCCCTTTGGCGTGGGCGACGATCTCCAACCCGTTGTAGTAGCCACAATGCGAACATGCACGGTGTGGGAGCTTCGTCTCGTGACAGTGCGGGCATTCGCTTACAGCAACCGACGCCATCTTGCGCCAATGGTTGCGGCGTGCGCGCCCTTTTGCTCTCGACGTTCTATACTTGGGGACCGCCATTGTTCCTCCTGCGTGCGGGCCAGAGATACTACGGCGGCCCACCAGAACAGCAGTTTAGCCGACCGAAGATGCTGGCGCAACCTCGATCAGCAGTGTGACCGGGCCATCGTTCAGAAGCTCTACGGCCATCTTTGCTCCGAACTTCCCGGTTTGCACATCAAGCCTCTCATCGCGCAACGCACCGACAAACGCGTCGAACAACGGCTCAGCAACTTCAGGCGACGCCGCGCCAGCAAAGCTCGGACGACGTCCCTTTCGCGTGTCTCCGTACAGAGTGAATTGCGACACGGCAAGGATCTGCCCTCCGACTTCACGAACCGAGCGGTTCATCTTCCCCGCATCGTCTTCGAAAATGCGCAGGTCAACAACCTTGCGAGCCGCCCTGTGGAGATCTACATCGGCATCGCCCGACGCGATGCCAACCAGAAGCAGCAGTCCCTGAGCAATGGCCGCCACCTTCTCCCCATCCACGACGACCGACGCATGTCTCACCCGCTGCACCACCAGGCGCATCGCTCAATCCTCTTCCTGAAGTCGCTCTGCGTAGTCGATGAGACGCTGCATCGCCTCATCACTCAGCGTCGAAGCCCTCCCGAGCAGCACAAGCTCCATCCGCTCTCGCGTCACTTGTGCCTGAATGCTCTGATGAAATGCCTTCTCGACAAGGCGAGGCGCGCGGATGTTTGCGTACCGATCGACGTAGTTCACCCGCCACTGCGGTAGCCGGTTGAGCGCCCCCAGTGCAACCTCAATCAATCGCTTGATATGTGGCTCACGCGTCTCGAATACTCGGTTGATGTAGTTTGCAATCTGCTGATTGTCGGTAAAGAAGATGACGGACTCCGGGTTGTAGGACACGACATGACGTGCCGCCTCAATCAACGCGCGGTATTCTGCCACCTCGGTCGTCGCACGGCCGATCAAGCGCGAGATCTCCTCAATCAGATCGCCGTTCTTGTCGGTGATCGCAATACCAATCCCCGCCTCGCCAGGTTCGGCGCGTGCCGCTCCATCGACGTATACAAACAGTTTCTTCATCTTGTGGGTCCACCAGGGTTCGAACCTGGGACCGACCGGTTATGAGCCGGTTGCTCTACCACTGAGCTATGGACCCGCTTCCGCGCTCGAGGATATGTCGCGCATCACACAAGTGTCAAGAACTCCATCCCTTCAGACGATCCTCGAGCTCATCCAGTTGTGGCGTGGGACAAGCGACGGCCCCTACTCGGGAGTCGCTCGGACACCGATTTCACCAACCCCCAGATGAATCGACAACTCCCCTTCACCTGCGCCCAGGGTTGCCTCGATGCTACATCCCAAGCCGTCCGCCTCGATCTGGTCGAACCCAACGAACGGTCCTACAGAGATCTCACCGATTCCCGCTTCGGCCACCAGCTGATACGATGCATCGTCCTCCAGGACGATCTCAATGCTTCCCGTTCCGAGCACGAGATTCGCTGCGGCGAGGTCGCACTGCGATACGAGGATGTCGCCCGCACCGGAGTTGATCGACAAGGCCTCTCCAACGACGCCACTGACCTCGATCTCCCCCAGGCCAAGATCGACCGACACGTCGCCGTCTATGTTGACGATTCGGACGTCACCAGCCGCCTGTTTCGCAATGACTTCAATCCCCGCCGGCACGAAGATCGTGTACTCCATCTCCCAGTAGGACCGTCGAGGTCCACTCGAGTGAATCGTCACTCCGCACTGGGTGGGTTCGATCAAGACAGACACCTGATCCACAATCGTCTGCGAATGGGCTCGCTTCAGTGCGACGATCCGCACGTGTCGCTCGCCTCCACCGGCATCATCGGATCCTTCAACCGCGATCCGTCCCACGGCGTTGTCGATCTTGATGCACGTTCCCGGAAGCAAGACGATCTGCTCGATCATCTCTTCCACCTTCGGTCGATCCAGGAGCGGGCCGATCGCCGGCCGACCGATCGCACCCCATGTTGCCGAGAAAGCGATCACCGGTCCGGACAGCTTGGGCGACACACCATCCAGCTCCGCGTCTCCCCACTCGTAGGTGAAGAGAGGCAGCAGATATCCCAGGTGCAGCTCGAATCCAAACGAGTGCATCGGCTGGGCCTGCAGACTCACGAAAGGCTCGATGGCAAAGAAAGCACTGTCTTTCGAGAGGACGATCGGCGTGGGGACGACTCCACAGATGCCCGACGTATCGGCCACTCCCTGTGACGCCAACGCCTCGACAAGCGTGATCGACGTGCCCCCGCCGCCCAGCACCCCGCCTAGCGTCAGCAGCGAGCTTTCGTCGCCTCCGATGACCCAACCCAACTCAAGGCCACCGAACCCGATCGCCAGCTCCGCATACCGATTGTCCGTTGAGCGCTTCCTCTCACAGCTCCACCCGATCCCTCCGATCGATAGACCTCCAAGAGCCCCTCCTCGCCCGCGCCCTCCGGTGAACAACAAGGTCTCCCCGAACACCCCGAATCCATGACTCGAAAGGAACGTGTTGACCGCCCACAGATCCGGCACATACAGGCCAATGGTCGATCCACCCAGGCCAAACCAGATCGTTCTCTCTTCCGTCTGTTCTTCGATCGCCAGCCCGACAATCGCCACCAGGCACACCATCCCGAACGCAATGAGTGTTCTTGATCGCATCTTCCCCTCCTCCTACGCCGCGGATCACACGGTACTGCTTTCCTACACGATATCGTCATCCAAGGCCAAGTCACAGCAGCGGCAATCCCGTGTCCACGGTTCTGACATCCCGTTTTGAACTTCCACGGCCACATGTCATACTAACTGATCGCACGTCCAATCGGCTCTCTGCCCTTCACAAGGAGGCCACATGCAGAATCTACTTGATAGGATCGTTGCCAGCGCAAGCGGCTGGATCGAGCTTCGATATCAGGCGCGGAGCACGAAGCGGATTACCGTACGAAACGGACAACTCGAGGAATCATCGAGTGTGCTTCTTGCCGGTCTTGGAGTTCGCGCGCTGGTCGATGGAACATTCGGATTCGCCAGCACAACCGACGTTTCCGAACGCGGGATTTTGGCAGCGATCGACGCCGCGCAGACCGCAGCCAGAACATCGGCCGGCGCGAAGAAGAAGCGAATCAAAGGGCTCGCCGATGCTCCGATGGCGACCGGCGCGTTTTCGGTGGCTACCGACGATCCGCTGGATGCACACCCGCTTGAGGAGAAGCTCAACCTCGTATTGGAGCTCGACAAGCAGATCCAATCTTCGGCGGCGGAGATTGTGTCGAGCACTGCCTCGTACGGAGAGATCCAAGACGAGAAGATCATTGTCACCAGCGACGGCGCGTCCGCACGCATCGTCGACTCGAAACCCGAGCTTCGCGCAATGGCCGTCGCAACGCGGAACGGGGATCAAACGATGGGGCATGAAAGCGTTGGGGTCACCGGTGGGTGGTCCGATCTGCTCGGAGCCACTCCGCCAGCCCAGCTTGCGGAGAGGGCAGTCCGGCTCGCCGTCGAGCAACTCAGTGCATCTCATCCCACCGGCGGAACCAGCGTCGTCGTGCTCGATCCATCGCTGGTTGGAATCCTCTGTCACGAAGCCATCGGCCACACCGTTGAGGCCGACATCGTCCTAGGAGGAGCAATCACTTCTGACAAGATTGGAAAAACCGTTGCTTCCGAACTGGTGACGCTGTGCGACAGCGGGGCATCAGAGCATGCACCGTACGCAGTCGGGACACTCCCAGTCGATGATGAAGGCGTCCGAACCCAGCGAACCGTCATCATCGAAAACGGCGTTCTTCGCTCGTTCCTGCATAGCCGGGAGACCGCGGCGCACTACGGTGTTGCACCAACCGGCAACGCACGAGCCTTCGTCTATAGCGACGATCCGATCATTCGGATGCGAAATACCTATATCGAGCCTGGCGAGACCCCATTGGAAGAGCTGGTTGGCGGCGTCAACCAGGGCTACTACCTTCGCGGCCTCGGAATGAGCGGTCAGGCGGACTCGAACGCCGAATTCATGTTTGGCGTCGCTGAGGCACACCGGATCAAAGACGGGAAGATCGCGGAACTCGTTCGAGGCGCCACAATCTCCGGCAACGCATTCGAGGTCCTCAAATCCATCGATGCCGTCGGGGACGATTTCGCGTGGGATCATGGTGCAGGACATTGTGGGAAGGGACAGTTGGCCAAAGTCGACGCCGGCGGCCCTCACCTCCGTTGCACACTTACGATTGGAGGGCGACAAGCATGACCGACCAGAACCTTCTTGATCGCTGTCAGCAGGCGCTGGACCTTGCAAGCAAGCGCGGTGTCGACCACGCCGAGGTGTTTGGTCAGGCATCGCAGACGATCACCTCTTCGGTAGAAAAGGATGATCTGCAGATCTCCAAGAGCCAGCAGGAAACGCGGATCGGCATCCGCGCATTCGTGGGGTCCCAGGTTGGCTTCGCCAGCACAAACGATCTATCGAAACTTGACGAGGCAGCGGCCGATGCTGCGATCTTGGCCAACGCTTCGCCCGGTGACCCAAACAACGTCCTGCCGGATCCTCAGGCAATCGACCCAGTCGCCGGGATGTACGATGCTGCAGCCAGATCTTTCTCGACGGCCGATGCGGTCAAGCAGTCGATCCGCATGCTTGAGGTGGCGAAGTCCGTCGATCCTCGTGTGATCGTCGGTGAAGCGGAATTCTCGGCCGAACTCCGCGAGCATGTGGTATTGAATTCATTGGGCGTTGAGGCGACGGAGCTGGCAAGCCTGTTCACTTACGGCGTTCTGACTACGGCACGAGACGGAGACGCTGTCTCCAATATGGCGTATCGGTTCGGCGCGGCTCGCAGTGTCGATGCCATCGATGCCGACCCGATCGCGCGACGAGCGAGCGAAGATGCACTCGGTTCGCTGGGGGCTGAGAAGGGCGAGAGCTTCACCGGCCAGGTGTTGCTCGACCCTTTCGCCGTACTCAATCTGTTCGCCCCGCTTCAGTTCCAGCTGAATGCAAGGAATGTGCTACGCGGGATGTCTCGCTGGAAGGACGCACTCGGCAAGTCCGTAGCTGTCCAGGGATTCAGCCTCGTCGATGATGGCCGACTGCCAGGTGGTGTGGCGACAGCCTCCTTCGATCGTGAGGGAACACCGCATCAACGACTGTCGCTGATCGAGGGAGGAGTTCTCCGCTCGTATATGCACAACGCATACACGGCGCACGCACTCGGCATCGCAAACACCGGGCATGCAGCCGGATCGGCCGGTTCCCTTCCGGCCATCGGACCGACTAACTTCATGATCCTCCCGGGAGAGATTGCGAAGGCCGATCTGATCTCTGAGATCAGACACGGGCTCCTGGTGAGTCGATTCTCCGGCAACACGGATCCGATCTCCGGCGACTTCTCAGGCGTCGCCAAGGCCGCGTATCTGATCAAGGATGGGAAGATCGATCGCGCCGTATCCGGCACGCTGATCGCCGGGAACCTCTTCGAGGCTCTCAAGACGCTTTCGGGTATCTCGAAAGAAACGGAGACGGTGTTCAACTACACGTTCCCCGCGCTCCGACTCGAGGACATCTCTATCACATCGGAGTGACATTCAGATGACGGCGGACGCCCGTGCGACGTCCGCCGTCATCTCGTCACCTGCGCCATCACTGCTACAGCTCGACCACCGCATCATCCACGGGCGCTAGAACCGGCAGCTCAGACGCCGGGATCGCAATACCCGACTCGATCTGTTCGAGCTCTGCCGCTCGATCGTCCAGGTCGCTCGCATCGCCGGAGACGAGCACAACCAACGTTTCTTCTGCGAGCTGATACGCGATCGCGTAGCTCGCACGCCCGTCCTCTTCAGGGCCGACCATCCTGACTGCGCGCAGGACACTCGATCCCGCATCGAGCTCCTCCACGGCAAGTACATCCGGATTCTCATCCGCCTTCAGGATGTCCAGCGCATCAATCAATGCAGCTTCCGGAACCGACGCCTCGACAAAGTAGAACGCGACATCGACATCTCGTTCCGGATCGCTGAGGATCACCTGCGTCCCCGTCTCCTCAATCTGCCATGTCGGCGGGAAGACCACGCCGAACCGCCCGGCAGATTCCATGTATATGGCGTCTGCCGGTTCGGGCGTAACCGTCGCCACAAACGGATCCTGATCACCGTCCAGGTAGACCACCGCATACGCGGCAAAGAGGATTCCAAGCCATATTGTCAGCAGGAGAAGCGCGTTTCTCATTCCACAACCTCCCTTTGCCCCTCGCGTCGCTCATCCCTCCGTCTCCACGGAAGCGGACCAACGCTGCCCATTCTAGTCCGTGCGTACGGCAAAGCCAATCGACTATTCCGACACCTTGCATCAACACCTCATCTCAACATACACTTGATGAATGATGCATCACAAGCTTGCAGTCGCTCTGGCGACCGCCTGTCTGCTCGGGTTCGTCCTCGTTGCGCATGCCGAGGACAACGCATGGGCTCTTGCGATCGATGGCGAGATCAACTCCGGGACGGTGACGTACCTACGTCGCGGCATCCAGGAGGCTACCGATGCAGGCGCCTCGTGCGTAGTCGTTACTCTCGCCACGCCAGGCGGTTCCTTGGATGCGGCGGTCGCGGCACGGAGGATCGTCCTCGACGCAACCGTTCCAACCATCGCCCACGTCTCCCGAGAGGCGTTCTCAGCCGGCGCGCTGATTGCGATTGCGTGCGAGACGATTCTCTTCTCCCCCGGTGGGGTCATGGGTGCCGCGACACCGGTGACCATCCTCGGAGGAAAGCTTCGTGAGGCCCCAGAGAAGATCATCAGCGCCACGGGGAAGCTGTTTCGCGCCACAGCGGAGCTTCGTGGCCGCCCTCCCGAGATTGCGGAAGCCATGGTAAACAGCGACGTGTCGATCCCGGAACTGGTTGAGGCCGAAAAGCTGCTAACGCTAACCTCGCGCGAGGCAGCCGTTTGGGGCTACTCCGACGGCGAAGTCCAGTCCATCGAATCTTGGCTAGCGGACAACGGCTACGGCAATGTCGTCTCGTACGAGATCCGCTGGATCGACGAACTCGTCGACACCCTGACATCACCGGTTGCCGTCGCTCTGCTGATCACCGTTGGCCTGCTCGGCTTGATCGTCGAGATGCTAATGCCGGGATTCGGAGTCCCTGGCCTGATCGGCATCGCGTGTCTTGGCACCTTCTTCTGGACGCACTTCCTCGTCGGTCTCGCCGGGTGGGAGTCGATCGCGTTCTTGCTCGGAGGGATGGTTGCCGTCGCACTAGAGGTCTTCGCGTTCACCGCGGTCGATTTCGGCCTCAGCGGGCTTCTCGGCCTCGTTCTCATTGGACTCGGCTTCTACACCGCGCAACTCGGTCCGTTTGCCGGACGGGAGCACGCCGTGCAGGCTATCGCGATCGTTTCCGCCGGCCTTATCGCTAGCATCACAGTAGCGATCGTCCTACTCACGAAGCTCCCGCGTACGCGGCTCCGCCTCGGCGGAATGATTCTGTCCACGGCAATCACCGGGAGTTCTCACCAAGCGGCCCACCAGGCAGACACTGCGCCAAGCGCTTGGATCGGACGTGAAGGCATCGCGGCGACCGACCTGCGCCCGGTCGGTGCAGCGACGTTCGGCACAGAACGCGTGGATGTGGTCTGTGAGGAAGGCCACCTCGCCAAGGGAACTCGAATCGTTGTCGTGAAGGATGATGTCTATCGTAAGGTCGTTCGACGTAAGGAAGAGGAGGGTGAACGATGATCGGGTATCTCGTACTGGCCGCGGCGGTTCTTCTGTTGCTCTGGCTGTTCTTCTACTTCGTCCCAATGGGCCTGTGGATTTCGGCGCTTGCCGCCGGCGTCCCGGTTGGACCTATGACACTCATTGGAATGCGGCTACGCAAGGTCAACCCTCATCGCGTCATTCTTCCGATGATTGCCGCATGGAAAGCCGGACTCCAACTGTCGATTTCCGACCTTGAAGCGCATTATCTCGCCGGAGGAAACGTCGAACGCGTTGCCCGAGCCCTGATCAGCGCCGACAAGGCGAACATCGTCCTGGATTTCCAGCGGGCGGCGGCAATCGATCTCGCCGGACGTGACGTCCTCGACGCCGTCGCGATGTCGGTCAACCCCCGCGTCATCCAGACGCCCAAAGTCGGCGCCGTGGCCGCAAACGGAATCCAGCTGTTCGCCATCGCCAAGGTAACCGTACGAGCGAACATCGATCGCCTGGTCGGCGGCGCCACGGAGGAGACGATCATCGCCCGTGTTGGCGAGGGAATCGTCTCGGCGATCGGCTCAGCCGAGTCGCACAAAGAAGTGCTGGAGAACCCCGACAAGATCTCCACCCTTGTGCTCGACAAAGGACTCGATGCCGGGACCGCCTTCGAGCTTCTGTCGATCGACATCGCAGACGTCGATGTCGGCAAGAACATCGGTGCTCAGTTGCAGACCGATCAGGCAGAAGCCGACCTGAAAGTCGCTCGGGCCAAGGCCGAGGAACGTCGCGCGATGGCGGTCGCCCGCGAGCAAGAAATGACGGCGCTTGTGCAGGAGCGGCGAGCCGCGGTCGTTGAAGCTGAGGCTGAGATCCCTCGAGCGATGGCTGAGGCCTTCCGCGCCGGGAACTTCGGCGTCATGGACTACTACCGGATGAAGAACGTACAGGCCGACACGAAGATGCGCGAAGGGTTCGCAGCTGACGACTCGTCCGCTTCACGCGATCGGCTCGAGGGGGAGTAGATGGCCAAAGACAGCGCATCCATCGCGCAGATTCGCCGGATTCTGCAGCTGGATCCTCGTGCGGCGGTTCTTCTTCACGAGCTGATCGGACTGCCGCCAGGACTGCGAACGTCAGATGACGAATAGCTCTCGCGCCGAGAGACGATCGTTCGACGCTTGGCAGATGGGCGGGGTCGCAACTAGAATAGGGATCCGATGCGGTTGAAGATGAGGATCCCCGACGTACTGACGCTCTCCCGTGGGCTAATCGCGGCTGCGATTGTCGCACTCGCCTTCGTTGGCGAATGCGCGCTTGAGGCAGTACTCATCCTCACAATGCTCGGTTGGACAACCGACATCTTCGATGGCCGCCTGGCGCGCAAATACAACAAACCGCCCACATGGGTCGGGGAAAAAGAGTTCGCGTTTGACATGGCGATGGTTTTCGCCGGGCTCTGCTACCTCGTCCTAACCGGCCTGATTCCCTTCGTCCCAGCGATCGTCTACGTCATGATCGCTGCCGCGTTCATCGCCTACTTCCGATCCAAGATGGTAACGATGTCGTTTGCCACACCGATCGTTGCGCTCCCCCTGGTGATCGCCTACTTCGAGGCTCCGCAAGCCCTCGTTTGGTATGTCATTTGGATCGCTGCCGCGCTTCTGTTCGATTGGCGACGGTTCACCGGTGTGGTACGTGAGTTCATTGAGAACGCAAAGAATCTGTCGGAACGCTAGAACAACCGCCCAGGCTCGTCATGCCCCATGTATGACAGCGCGTGCTCTGTGGCAACCCGGCCTTGCGGTGTTCGCTGAATCAGTCCTTCCTGCAGAAGAAACGGCTCGACAATATCGGTGATCGTATCCCGGTCTTCCGAAAGCGCCGCTGCAAGCGTGTCCAGCCCCACCGGTCCTCCGCCGAACTTCTCGATCAACGCAACGAGGACTGCACGATCGAGTTCGTCGAGACCACGATCGTCGATTCGCAGCATTTCCAGCGATCGACGTGCAATCTCTGCATCGATCGTTCCCTCCGCCTTGATCTCGGCGAAGTCCCGCGTGCGGCGAAGCAATCGATTGGCGATCCTCGGCGTGCCGCGTGCACGCTTGGCGAGTTCTGCTGCGCCATCCTCGGTCACCTCGATCCCCAGGATCCGGCCGGTTCGGACCACCACGGTCTTGAGATCGTCAACAGAATAGAAGCTCATCCGAAACGAGACTTCAAACCGATCCCGCATCGGCGCCGAGATCAAGCCCGCACGTGTGGTGGCGCCTACCAGCGTGAACGGTGGAAGGTCAATCCGAAGCGATTGCGCATTCGGACCTTCTCCAAGGATGATATCGATCTTGTAGTCCTCCATCGCAGGGTAAAGGATTTCCTCAACGTTTCTGCGAAGTCGGTGGATCTCATCAATGAAGAACACGTCATGCGGCTTCAGGTTGGTGAGAATCGCCGCGAGATCCCCTGCCTTGTCAATCGCAGGTCCCGAGCTAATCCGAATGTCAACCCCCATCTCCACCGCAATGATCTGCGCCAGGGTGGTCTTGCCTAGTCCCGGGGGTCCGTGCAACAGAACGTGATCCAACGATTCGCCGCGCTTCTTCGCTGCAGCGATGTAGATCCGCAGCTTCTCCTTGATCTCTTGCTGATTGATATACTCATCGAGCGACGCCGGGCGAACGCTAAGCAGGGCAACATCGTCCTCCTCGAACCCGGCCCCGGCGATTCTCTCTGACCTCATGTCCCCGGCATTGTACCGGTCGCCTCCAAGCTGCTCCAACATGCGCCGATCGGTTCCTGTCTCCATCGATACGGATCGTGTACCATCGAGGCCACAGTGAGTATGTCCTCCAAGGCGATCGTCAGCATCGGTACGTTTGACGGCGTACATCTCGGACATCAAGCCATTCTCAATGAGGTGAGGCGCCAGGCAGACGCACATCGCGCCGTCGCCCTGGCATACGCGTTCGGGCTACCGCCCCGCATGCAAGCCAACAGCCTGCCAAAGCGAACGCTTCTCTTGCCCCGATCTGGAAAGGATCGCGTGATCCTGAGAGCAATCGATCGTGTCGTCCGCGCCTCGCTATCGCAAATCCGCCACTTGTCCCCTGCGCAGTTCGCCGAATCCATCTTGGTCGCCCAGCTTCGGGCAAGGGGCGTTGTCGTTGGCGAATCGTTTCGCTTCGGCTCTCGTCGTTCGGGAGATCTGGATACACTCCGTTGCCTTGGTGGCCGCCTCGGATTCACAGTGACCGCCGTGCCGCCCGTACTCATGGATGGCTTGCCTATCAGCAGCACGCGTATCCGCACGTTGCTTTCCAAGGGGGATACTCGCAAGGCAGCGGAGATGCTCGGACGCCCCCCCATCTTGGTCGGTCAAGTCGTACACGGCGACAAGGTGGGGCGAACGATCGGATACGCCACAGCAAACCTCGAGCCGGATGAGCATCTTCTCCTTCCGGCTCACGGCGTCTATGCCGTGCACGCATTCGTCTTGTACGCGTCCGAATTCTCTCATTGCCCTGCCCTTCTGTACGTCGGTACGCGCCCGACGATCGACAACCACGAAGAAGCCCTCCGCTGTGAGGTCCACATGCTCACACCGCCTGACCAAGCGCTGTACGGCGAGAGGATTGAGGTGCATCTGTTGGAGAGGATGCGGGGAGATCGCCAATTCGTATCGTTGGATGCCCTGCGTCAACAGATCGATCTGGACGTAGGACATGCCAGCGAACTCCTCTCCCAGCGCCCCCCGGCGTCTGCCCCGATCAGCGGTTGAAAAGCGGACTTCCGTCACCTACCATCTGCCCGGTATGTTGGCGTTGGGAGTCGATACATCCGAGCCGCTTGGCGGCGTCGCCCTCTATGATGGCGAAGGCCTTTCCGATGAGCGGTTGATGGACCAGCCGCTCCAACATGCAGAGCGGCTGATCCCATTGATCGAGGAGATCCTGCGTCGGAACAACCTGAGTCGTGACAAGATTGGTGCAGTATGCGTCAATCGAGGACCAGGATCGTTCACAGGTCTTCGAATTGGTCTTGCAACGGCCAAAGGTTTCTGTCAGGCAGTTGGCGCTGCATTGATTGCGATTGATGGAGTGGATGCGTATCGAGCACAGGTTGGAGAAGCAAAGAGGACGTGCGTGATCGTGGCAAGCCGACGCGATCTCAACTACGTGCAATTCTTTGCAGGCTCACGTCCGAAGGGGCCGATGAGCCTAGTGCACAGGCCGGAGCTGCTCTCGCAATTGCGGGATGAAGAGCGAGAGATCATCCTTGTCGGCAGCGGCGCACCGGCAATCGGTGAGGAGCTTCGAGGGCATCCGATGATTCGGATCGCACCGAGGGACGCGAACCGACCATCGCCTCTTGGAATCGCCAAACTTGGCTGGAGTGAACAACCGGTCGGCCGTCTGTACGAGGCTGAACCGCTATACGTAGAGCCCCTCCTCTCCTGAGGAGGCGCATGCTGAGGTGAAAGGAATATGTCGAGAGTCTGTGAAGTCTGCGGCAAGAGGCCGGCAGCCGGAAATTCGGTCAGTCATTCGAAGCGCCACACGCGACGCGTACGCGCGCCGAACATCCAGCGTGTCCACGCCATCGTCGATGGCAAGAAACAGTGGATTCGCGCGTGCACTCGGTGCATCAAGTCTGGCCGAGTTATCAAGGCTACCTGATCCGACGCGTGGTCGAACAAGGCGATGCGCATTGCATCTCAGAGGATAATGTGACCCGCAGTTCGAGTGAGGAGGCAGCGTTCGTCAGCGGAGAGATCATCGGTATCGAGAAGACTCGAATCCGCGTCCGGTTGGACTCGGGCATCGTCGGGGTTGTGCTGCTTTCAGACCAGGAAACCGAAATGCCTACCGCAGTTCAGATGGGTCAACGTCAGTCATTTCAGGTGGTCTCATCCGGCACCTCCGATGCAGCTCCGGTCCTTGCATTCTCACTGGACTGCAGAGATACCGCAGCCAACGAGCCGTTCGATCGTGATATCGTCAAACTGCAGACTGCGCTTGCGAACCATCACGTGTCGCCTTCAAGCTCCGCACCTCCCATCGAGCGGGTTCATCTTGGGGAAGAGCAGATCCGCAGTTGGATGGATCGCGTCGAGGCTAGCATCGGACGACTCAAGAAGAATAGAGCAAGGCGATTGGACGAAGAGTTCTACAACGGCTCATAGGGGGAGGTCGACATGTCGAGAGGAACAGTCGTCATCGATACAGAGCGATGCAAGGGGTGTGGATTGTGCATCGAAGCGTGTCCTCACCAGGTTCTCGCATTCTCCGGCACCCTCAACAAGAGTGGATACGACGTGGTGCACATGCGGGACCCGGAAGCTTGCGTCGGTTGCGCGTTCTGTGCAATGACCTGTCCGGACATCGCCATCGAAGTCTACCGAGAAACCGTCACGACCTAAGGAAGGAGGGGCGATGGGTGAACGACTGCTATTGCGTGGCAATGAGGCCATCGCGGAAGCTGCGATTCGTGCGGGGTGCCAGTGTTATTTCGCATACCCGATCACTCCGCAGGCCGAGCTACTTGAACACATGGCACGAAACATGCCTCGTCTCGGACGAACATTCGTCCAGGCCGAGAGCGAGATCGGCGCGATCAACATGGTCTATGGCGCCGCGGCGGCTGGCGTACGTACGATGACCTCGTCTTCCTCACCGGGAATCAGCCTGAAACAGGAGGCCATCTCCTACCTCGCAGGCGCCAACCTTCCCGCGGTCATCGTCAACATCGTACGAGGGGGCCCAGGACTCGGGAACATCGCGCCATCTCAGTGCGACTACTTCCAGGCGACCCGCGGCGGAGGCCACGGGGACTACCGGACCATCGTGCTCGGACCTTCCACCGTCCCTGAAGCCGGCGAACTCACCATGCTCGCATTTGATCTTGCCGACAAGTACCGTATCCCGGTGGTGATCCTTGCAGACGGACTGCTCGGACAGATGATGGAACCCGTCGAGCTCCCCAACGCAGTGGACATCTCATCGCTGCCACAGAAGCCGTGGGCGCTGACCGGCGCCAAGAGAAGAGATCCCAACATCATTCATAGCTTCGACATGGATCCGGAAGGGCTCCGACAGGTCAACCGTGATCTACAGGCGAAGTATGACCGGATCGCAGCCGATGAGATCCGCTATGAGACCGTGCAGACTGACGATGCAGAGATCGTGATCGCCGCGTACGGAACGATTGCGCGGATTGCCAAATCGGCAATCCGCATGGCGCGTGCCGAAGGGATCAAGGTGGGTCTGTTCCGTCCGATCACACTATGGCCGTATCCATCCGCCGCCCTTCGAGATCTGGCAGAAACCACGAAGACGATTCTCACCGTCGAGATGAGCGCTGGCCAAATGCACGAAGACGTCCGATTGGCCGTCGCCGAACGGGCCGAACTCCCGTTCTATGGGGAGACCGGCGGCGTCGTTCCGACTCCACGAGCCATCCTGAATGAGGTGAAGAAACATGTCCTCTAGCACGGCCAACATGACCAAGGTGTTCGGCCGTCCGTCAAGCATGACGGATGTACCGTTCACCTACTGCCCGGGATGTAGCCATGGCGTGATTGCACGCATCATCGGACAGACACTGGATGAACTGGAGATCGCAGAGCAAACGATCGCGATCGCGCCGGTTGGGTGCTCGGTGTTCTGCTATCTATGGTACAAGTGTGATGCGATCCAGGTCGCTCACGGTCGCGCCTGCGCCGCGGCAACCGGTATCAAGCGCGCCAGGCCAGATCGCATCGTGTTCTCTTATCAGGGTGATGGCGACTTCGCAAGTATCGGAACTGCCGAGTCGATCCATGCCGCCAACCGCGGAGAGAATCTCACCGTCATCTTCATCAACAACCAGATCTACGGGATGACGGGGGGTGAGATGGCGCCCACGACGCTGGTCGATCAGAAGACGACAACCACACCCGATGGGCGCGATCCGAACCTGTTCGGATACCCGATCCGATTCTCAGAGATGATCGCCCAGCTCGATGCGCCCGTGTATGTGACCCGCCAAGCCGTCTACGACACGCGCCGCATCATCTCAACGACAGCAGCGATCAAGAAAGCGTTCCAGAACCAGGTCGATGGCAAGGGGTACTCGCTCGTTGAGGTCCTCGCTACTTGCCCGACCAACTGGCGCATGACGCCGCTTCAGGCGAACCAGCACGTGACGAATACCGTCACGGATGTCTTTCCACTCGGCGATCTCGTCGATAGGGGGTAGCCATGGAACGATCAGTCATTATCGCCGGTTTCGGCGGTCAGGGAGTCATTCTCGCTGGGAAGATCCTTGCCCAAGCAGGGATGAACCACGGGTTGGAGGTCACGTGGTTGCCGTCCTACGGTCCTGAGATGCGCGGTGGCACAGCCAATTGCACCGTCGTCCTCTCGGACGAACCCGTGGGATCACCGATCATCGACGAGCCAACCGGTCTCATCGCACTGAATCGACCCTCGCTCGACAAATTCGAGGCAATCGTGGCCGACGCAGGAGCCGTCATCATCAATTCATCACTGATCGATCGGAAGATCAAACGCGACAATCTCCGCGCATGCTATGTTCCGGTCAATGAGATCGCGATCAAGATCGGCAACCCGAAGACCATCAACATGGTCGCCCTGGGCGCGTACGTCGCAGCGACTGAAGCCGTTCCGTTGAACGCTGTGAAGGACACCATGACGCACATGATGGAACAAGGCGGCAAGGCCCGATTCGTCGACGCGAACATCGCCGCACTCGAGGAGGGCTACAACGCCGTCTAGTCCTGTCCACATCATTGCCCATGACAACGTGTTCCGAGGCCGGTTGCTCGAGCTTCATGTCGATCAGATCACGCTTCCCGATGGCAGCCGCGTCACGAGGGAGATCGTCTCCCATCCGGGCGCTGCGGCTGTTGTCCCCATCTTGCCAGATGGTGTTCTCTTGGTTCGCCAGTACCGCCATGCCGTGAGGTCCTATCTGTGGGAGATCCCTGCGGGGAAGCTTGAACTCGGAGAGAAGCCATTGTGTTGTGCTCAGCGCGAGCTCGCCGAGGAGACAGGGTACGTTGCCAAGGACTGGGCCGAACTCGCGTCGTTCTACACGTCACCGGGCTTCTCGGATGAGCAGATCACGTTGTTTCATGCATCGGATCTACAGAAGGAGACGTCCCGGCGCACCGATGAGATTGCGGACTGCCGCGTCTTTCCCCTTCCACACATCGAGCAGATGATCCTGCGTTCCAAGATCACCGATGCCAAGACGATCCTTGCGATCGCCTGGATCGGTCGTCGCCTTTCTGAAGGAGGTCAACCTGTCCGTGCCTCATAGTCACTCCCATCCTCGAAAGCCAGCTCCAGCGGAAGCTTCGAGTTTCTTCAAGTTCGGTCTCGCCCGAGATGGCGCGTACCGTTTCGATGAATCGGACCTACCGCCGCGGTTCCAGATGCTCGGCTCCGGCGAAATCGGCGGCAAGGCGCGTGGAATCCTATACGCAATGAAAGCGATCCACGATGGAACACAGATCACGCAGTACGCCGACCTCCTCCGCTTTCCGGACTCCACAGTACTCACCTCGGAGGTATTCGACGCGTTCATGGAGTGGAACAACCTCCACAACGATGTGCATGCCGGATGTGAAGGCACGATCACACTGGATGAACTCGGCAAACGGATCGTGACCGCTGAGTTCCCGCCAAAGTGGGCTGAGGCACTCCTGCCGTTCCTTGAAGCAGAGGATCGCCCGCTGGTTGTGCGATCCTCATCGATCATGGAGGACGACCCGGACCATTCGTTCGCCGGGATCTATCTCTCCGATTTCCTTCCAAACACCGGAACACTTGAGCAGCGTCTCGAGCAACTTCTTGTCACAATCAAACGCGTCTACGCATCCACGTTTGCGCCGAACGCTCGCGCATACCGGAAGCGTCACGAACTCGATTGGCACAAGGAGAAGATGGCGATTCTCATCCAGAACATGATCGGGAGCCACTACGAGCATGATCTGTTCTATCCGATCATTGGCGGTGTCGCATTCTCGCGCAATTACTATCCATGGACGGACCGCCTCGACGCCGAGGATGGCGTCGTACGGTTGGTCGTTGGGACCGGAACACGCGCTGTTGGACGCGAGCATGCACGCGTCTTCTCACCCCGCCTTCCTGGACTTCGTCCAGAGGGGTTCGACACGAAGACCATCATCCGCTACTCGCAGGAGACCGTCGACGTATTGGACATGTCTGCCGGCCGCCTTGCCCAGCGGAAGATCGGCCAACTCGACAACCCAATCCTTGCCACGATCTGCTCGCACATCGATTCCGCAGGGGAGCTACACGATCCATTCTACGCCGTTCCCAGTACCGCCCCGGCCGAACGTCTGATCGCCTCGTTCACTCGCTTGATCGAAACGGACAAGATCATGCCGTTCACTCCCATGATTCGCCAGACCCTCGACTCGCTAGGCCGGCTCCTGGAGCTTCCCATCGACATCGAATTCGCGGTCGATTTCTCGGGCCCGGATACCGTCGAAGCACAGTCACCTCTGTTCTATCTTCTGCAAGTTCGCCCACTCGGCAATCGCCCAGAGCACCGCCGCGTTCGGCTGCCGCGGATTCGCGAAGACCAGCGCATACTGGAATGCAGTCAAGTGTTGGGAAACGGGAAGCGTGGACGGATCAAGAACCTTGTGTTGGTCGAGCCGACAGCGTACCGCTGGGACAAGGCGTACGATATCGCCCGCTCGGTAGGTCGGATCAACAGTCGCCTCTCCGAAGAAGATGAACCGTATGTTCTGATCGGACCAGGCCGATGGGCGTCCACGAATCCTCAACTTGGCGTTCCGGCACAGTACAACGAAATCTCGGGGGCTTCCGTCATCGTCGAGATGTCCACGGAATCGCTCGCTCCCGAGCTATCGTACGGCACACACTTCTATGCCGACATGGTCGCCAGCGACGTCCTGTATCTTGCGTTCCGAGAGGAAGCGGGAGATCAACTGAATCGTGCACTTCTCGCGACCCAACAGGTCGTCTATGAAGACGAATACCTGACCCACTATCATTTTCCAACCGGCCTTCGCGTCTATGTCGATGGTGAACACCAGCACGGTATCATTGCGGTACGCTGCCCACGCAATGCACGGGAATCGCGATCGCAGCCGTGAGCCGCACATGGGCCGTAGCGCAGCCTGCGGATGCTCCTGCATCCGCAGGACCATGATTCACTCAAACAGATCGACCAGATAGAGCAGCCCCTCGTCAACGGGTCTTGGTTCGGCAAGCGCATCGCGAAGCGGAACGGGGACAATCTCCGTACCATGGATTGCCGTCATTACGTCAAACCGACCGGCCAATGCGAATTCAATCGACGCAGCGCCGAACCGGGTCGCGAGAATTCGATCGAACGGTGAAGGACTCCCACCTCGTTGCAGGTAGGCCAGGTTTGTCACTCTCACCGGCATCTGCATCCGTTCGGACAACTGGTTTGCCACATACTGACCCACGCCACCGAGCCGCGCATGCCCGAAGGCGTCGACCTCCGCCTCCTTGATCACCTGGCCCGCCTTGCTCTCAGGCTGGGCTCCCTCAGCAACGATCACGATACTGAATCTCTTTTCCAGGTCAGCCCTCTTCCCAATCTCGTGAAACACCGAGTCAATGTTGAACCGCTGTTCAGGGATCAGGATCACGTCAGCCCCGCCGGCAATGCCTCCCATCAGGCTGAGCCATCCTGCATCCCGTCCCATCACTTCCACGATCAGGATACGGTGATGGGATGCAGCCGTGGTGTGGAGTCGATCCAATGCATCGGTGATCACATCGAGTGCCGATGAGAATCCGAGTGAGTAGTCTGTCATTCCGATATCGTTGTCGATCGTCTGCGGAATCCCGATTGCCTTGACACCATGCGCGCTAAGACGGTGTGCCACGCCAAGCGTGTCGTCACCACCGATCGCCACAAGGAAGTCGATGTCGTGGTTTGCCAGCGTCTCGACGACCTTCTCGGGTCCGCCAGGAATCCGGAACGGGTTCGTCCGCGAGCTCCTGAGAATCGTGCCTCCAACGTGAAGGATTCCGGACACGTCAGCTTGTGACAACGGCCAAACCAATCCTTCCATCGGCCCTCTCCAGCCTTCTGTGAACCCGATCACGTCGACGCCCTGCTTGTTACCAAAGCGAACAATCGAGCGAAGCGCTGCATTGATTCCGGGCGAATCTCCTCCTCCTGTAAGTACCCCAGCTCTCATCGGCACTCCTTCCGTTCGGTCAAGGTCTTGCCCGCACCGCCGGCCTGCTCGAGCAGACGATACGCCATATCGGCTTCCGTAGCCTGGATTTCCGCCCCACAACACGTGAATCTAATGCCCCTTCGTTCGGGCTCCGGTTTCCCGTGGCAAATAGGCTTTCGACATCCTCCTGCGCGCCATGCGGAAGAACAACCGCTTCCCGATGCTTCACGAAGAAGTCGCAGGCCGTTCTCCCATTGACATGCTGGTAGTTCGTATCCTTGTTCAGTTTACAGATCCCGACGCCGATCATCTCGCGAAGCTGTTTGGGCAGAACCCCCGAGGTGCCATGAAGGACCAGCGACGGATGGCGTCCCGCTGCGTGGAGTCGATCCCGGATGCGGATTCCGGGTCCACGCTCAGCTCAAGCTCGCGTCCCTTCGAGACACCGTGCTGGGTTCCCACGGGAATCGCCAGTAGATCCACTCGGCTCCGCTGGACAGACTCGACCGCTTCAGCCGGATCGGCGTACGGTGCCTCATCCGAGGAGACCGCATCCTTGACACCCTTGATCCTCCCAAGCTCCGCCTCAGCGAGGATTCCGCTCCCTCGTGCCAACGCGGGCACTTCTCGATCAGATCCATCTCTCGTCCTGTGAAATGGTCGAGATTGCTGAACACCCGAATCGGGTACGGCCCGCTCTTTGCTCATCGCCGACAAGCTCCGCAACCCCGATCGCTTTCTTCCGCCTCCGGCGAACTTCACCGCCCCTGCACTGATCTGAACCAGCACATCGGAGTTCGCTCTTGCGTATCCCTTCAAGA